>Ga0153989_1000042_pt1 | contig 31831 bp, 39 predicted proteins | sample TSNC073MetaG_FD_104701 | JGI IMG/M metagenome (GOLD analysis project Ga0153989, IMG submission 104701) | Attine ant fungus gardens microbial communities from North Carolina, USA - TSNC073 MetaG | ecosystem: Host-associated > Fungi > Mycelium > Unclassified | place: USA: North Carolina, Jones... | reverse complement strand
GCCGGCGTCCGCCCACGACAGGTCCTGCGCGCCGAGCAGCACCGGGGCGCCGCTCGCGTCCAGCAGTGCCCGCACCGGGACCAGTGCGGGGAACGTCGGGACGACGAACAGTTCCGCCGCGCCGGACCGCACCGCGGGGTGCGTGCGGGCGATCTCGGCCACGGCAGCCGTCCACTCGAGCGTCCGGGCGTGCGAGAAGTACGTCTTCAGCGACACCCCGATCGTGAGCGGGGCGACTGCCGTGGTGACGGGCATCAGGCGTCGGTCCCCACGGGAGCCGAACCGTCGTAGGCACAGATCGCGTCGACCTTCGCGGCGCTGGCGCTGGTCGGGTCGAACGTGTAGCCGAGCCACTCCTTCGCCATCCGGCGGGCGACCTCGACGCCGACGACGCGCTGCCCCATGCAGAGGACCTGGGCGTCGTTCGACAGGACCGAGCGCTCGACGCTGAACGAGTCGTGCGCGGTGACGGCCCGGATGCCGGGGACCTTGTTCGCGGCGATCGCGACGCCGAGGCCGGTGCCGCAGATCAGGATCGCGCGGTCTGCTTCGCCGTTCGCGACCAGCCGGGCGGCGTCGACGGCGACGTGCGGGTAGGCGGTGTGTCCGTCCGCGTCGACGCCCACGTCGGTGACGCTGACCACGCGCGGGTCCTTCGCCAGGTCGGCCTTGATGACCTCCTTGTAGTCGAACCCGGCGTCGTCGGAGCCGACGACGATGCGGAACTGCTGCTCACTCATGTGGATGTGCCTCTCGTGTGTGGGTCAGGCCGGGACGGCGATGGTCGACAGGACGGCGGCCGCGATCAGTGCGAACGACACCGCGCCCGCATCGGGCGTGCCGACGGCGTCCTCGCCGTGGGTGCGGGCGCGGCCCATCCTCGGCAGGAGGTCCGCGGTGGCCTCGGCGGCCGTCGTTGCGGCGGCAGACGCGGCGGACCAGGCGGTCACCAGGTCGTCACCGGCGGCGGTGCGGGCGGTGAGCACCTCGTCGAACGGGACGAGCGCGTCGACCATCGTCTTGTCCCCCGGCACGGCACCGAACGCCAGCACCGCCGCGGTGGCCGCGTGCACGGCGTCCGCGACGGTGGCGCCCGACGGACGCGACGCGTCCCCGAGGACGCGACCCAGTGCCTCCAGGGCGGCTCCCCAGATCGCACCGGACGTCCCACCGGCCTTGTCCGACCAGGCGTCCCCGGCGATCGCCAGGACGGAGCCGGCACCCGCTCCGCGAGCGACGGCGTCCCGGGCGGCCGCGTCGGCGGCCGTCGAGCCACGCTGCATGCCGATGCCGTGGTCGCCGTCACCGGCCACCGCGTCGATCCGCCCGAGCTCGTCGACGTGCTCGTCGACGGTGGCGCGGATCGCGGTGATCACCGCGGCGACGCGCACCGCGGAGCCCTGCGACTCCTCGGTGCCCGGGGCGACCGGGGCGAGTTCGTCGGCCGCCAGGGTGTCGGCGGCGACGCGCTCCTGCGGGACGGCACCGCCCTTGCGGTAGGCGGGGCTGTCCGCGGGGGCGGCCCAGAGCTGCTCGAGTTCGTCGTCGAGCCAGAAGAGCGTGAGCGAGACGCCCGCCATGTCGAAGCTCGTGACGAGTTCGCCGACCTCGGGCGCGACCACCTGGACGCCCGCGGCGGCGAGTCGGCGCTGCACGGCGCCGAAGACGACGAAGAGCTCCTCGTACTTGACGCTGCCCAGGCCGTTCAGGATCGGGACGACGCGCTGTCCCGCAGCGCCGGCCGCCTCGATGTCGGACGGGAGCTCGGCGAGTAGCTTCTCGACGAGCAGCTCGGCGAGGCCGTCGGCGGTGGGGACGTCGGCTTCGGCGATGCCCCGCTCGCCGTGGATGCCCATGCCGATCGCCATCCGGCCCTCGGGCACGGTGAACAGCGGCTCCTCCGCACCGGGGAGCGAACAGCCGGAGAACGCCACGCCGAAGCTCCGCGTCCGGTCGTTGGCGCGGGCGGCGACGGCGGCGACCTCGTCGAGGGTGCGGCCCTGCTCCGCGGCGGCCCCCGCGACCTTGAAGACGCAGAGGTCACCGGCGATGCCGCGGCGCTTGTGCGCTTCGGCGCTCGGGGCACTCGCGACGTCGTCCGTCACGCGGACGGTGCGGACCTCGATGCCCGCCGCGGCCAGGGAGCGTGCCGCGGCGTCGAAGTTGAGCACGTCGCCGGCGTAGTTGCCGTAGGAGAGGAGGACGCCTCCCCCGTGCTCGGACGCCTTCGCCACCGCGGTGATCTGCTGCGCACTCGGGCTGGCGAAGAGGTTGCCCATCGCGGCACCGGCGGCGAGGCCGTGTCCGACGAGGCCGCCGAACGCCGGGTAGTGGCCCGATCCGCCGCCGACGACGAGCGCGACCGTGCCGGCTGGGCTCGTGGTGGCTCGGGCGACGCCGCCGTGCACCCGGCGGACCCGGTCCTGGTTGGCGGCGACGAAGCCGTCGACCATCTCGTCCGCGAAGTCCGCGGGGTCGTTGAACAGGCGGGTCATGCGTGGGTCTCCTGGGTCGGTGCGGCCGCGGCGGCGTCGTGCGTGCTCGTCGTGGCGCCGGTCGCGGTGGCGCGCCGCTCGGTGTTCCGGCCGAGCACGAACATCAGGACGCTCGACAGGACCATGAAGAACCCGACGATGAACATCGGGACCTGGTAGCCGCCGGTCCACTCGCTGACCGCACCCGTGATGTACGGCGCCGCGAAGCCGCCGAGGTTGCCGACCGTGTTGATGAGCGCGACGCCCGCCGCCGCCGCGGCCCCGGTGAGGAACTGCGTGGGCACGGTCCAGAAGTTCGGCAGCGCGGCGAAGATCGAGCACGCGGTGACCGCGATGACCGCGACCGTCGCGGCCGGGCTGTTCATGTAGAGCGCGACCGGGATGCTCAGACCACCGACGAGCGCCGGGACCGCGATGTGCCAGACCCGCACGCCCCGGCGGAAGGCGTCACGCGACCAGAAGTAGAGGACGACCGCGGCGGGCACGTACGGGATCGCCGTGATGAGGCCCTTCTGGAACAGGTCGAACGTCGTGCCGAACTGCTCCTGGAAGCCGTCGATGATCGTCGGCAGGAAGAAGCTCAGGGCGTACAGGCCGTAGATGAAGCCGAAGTACACGGCAGCGAGCATCCAGACGCGGCCGGAGCCGAACGCGGCGCGCAGCCCACCCTTGCCGTGCGCGTTCCCCTCCTTCTGGCCGTTCTCCGTCGCGAGCGCGGCCTCCAGCCAGACCTTCTCGTCCTCGTCGAGCCACTTCGCCTGGGACGGCTTGTCCTTGAGCACGAAGAGGCACAGGATGCCGACGATGATCGCCGGGATCGAGACGCAGAGGAACATGAAGCGCCAGCCGGCCAGACCACCGAGCAGTCCCTCGTGGGTCATCAGCCACCCGGCGAGCGGCGACCCGATGACGCTGGTGAGCGGCTGCGCCAGGTAGAAGAGCGCGAGCATCTTGCCGCGGTGCCGAGCCGGGACCCAGGTGGAGAGGAACAGGATCGCGCCCGGGAAGAAGCCGGCCTCCGCGACACCGAGCAGGAAGCGCAGCCCGACGAGCTGCGGGTAGTTCTGCACCCACGTGAAGAGCAGCGAGACGATGCCCCACGTGATCATGATGCGGGCGAGCCACACCCGCGCGCCGAACTTGTGGAGCGCGAGGTTGGACGGGACCTCGAGCACGAGGTACCCGATGAAGAACACGCCGGACGCGAAGCCGAACTGGGCGGCGGTCAGGCCGAGGTCCGCCTCCATGCCGTTCGGAGCCGCGAAGGAGATCGCGGTGCGGTCCAGGAAGTTGATGAAGAACATCAGCGCCACGAAGGGCACGATGCGGATCGCGATCTTGCGGATGGCCGTCTTCTCGACGACCGAGGTGGGGATGCCTCGTGTGGCGGGGATGTCCACGATGACTCCTGCTCGGGTGGGGTGGTGCTCCGCTGGGCTGCTGCGCCGGGCGCGGAGGTGGCGCATCGGTGCGCTCGGACCAGTGTGCGCGGTTGGCACCAACTTGTCAACCGGTTGACCATTCACCGACGCGGCAGGAGCCGACCCGCCCGCGACCGCCCCTCGGCGCCGCGTTCGACGCCCCGGTCACGCGGGGCGACCGACGAGGGCAGCAGTGTCCACCCGAGCCGATCACGGCGAGCCGATCCGGTCCAGGCGCGTCTCACCCTCTGGACCGACGCGGCGGTCAACAGGCTCAGCATCGTGACTGCGCACAGACGTCGATTCCCGACGGAACTCGTCCTGGGCCTCGCGGGGCTCGGACTCGGCGTCGTCGGCGCGTTCGGGAACGGCGGCGATGCGGCGCCCCTCCTGTGGTCGCTCGGGGGCACGCTCGTCGTGTTGGCGATCACCTTCAGCATCCTGGCCGCGTTCGTCGGGGTCCTCGAAGGTCGCGCCAGGGCCGCCGAGCTGTCCGACCCCACATCGGTGCAGCTCCTCGGGTTCCTGACGAGGCCCGCACGTGTCTTCTTCGGCCTGCCCCCGTCGAACATGGTCCGCAACATCGTGCTCATCAGCGTCGGAGCAGGCAACGTGCGCGTGCAGACGCGGACGGGCTCGATCGACGTCACCACCGCCTACTCGTCGGTACGCGCGATCGACTTCGACGTGAACGAGGGCGTCTTCGGCGCAGGGCCGCGCGTGAAGGGTGGGATCGAGATCGAGTCCGATCTCGGTACGGTCCGGATCGCGGTCCTTCCACGCGGGCGGGGCGGGATCGGTTTCGTGAGCCGTGCCGCAGTGGCCGAGAGCCTCCGGGTCGCGGGCGCGAGCCCGGGTCGCTGAGCCGATCGCCGGCGGCACGGCCGACACCGAGTCCGGCGGGACGATGATCGCCGCCAGCCCGCACGAACCGTTGGTCGTCATCGACACTGCCGCCCGGCGGCTCGGGCCCGACCGTCGATCGGATCAGACCTCGCCGAGCACCTTCCGCCAGGCTGCTGTCAACGTTGCGTACTCGTCGTCCGAGACGAGGTCGCGCACCCCGGTCGCGAGCACCGCGGACCGGACGGCCTCCTCCGCCCCCGCGCGATCCCGCAAGCGCGCGTCCGAGTGGCGCACCGCGCGTCCGGCCTCCTGCGCGGCCTCGATCTCATCGACGCGTCCCGCTGCGCCTGCGGCTTCGAGCGCGTGCTGCCACGCGGCGACGAGATCGGCGTTCGTGACCATCCGGCCGTCCGCGCCGCCCTGGATGGCGAGCGACGCACTCGGTTCCGGCAGCAGGATGCCCTCGTCGGCCTTCCACGTGACGTCGAGCGATTCCGCCTCCTCGGCGGTGATGCGCCCGGCGCGGTCGATCATTGCCTGCAGGCCAGGGTTGCTGGTGTCGTACGACAAGGTGTCCTTCCCGACCGGCGCGCTCGCGTGGTCCGGTCCATCTTCCCGGGCGCCCGACGATCGGCGTACAGCATCCACACAAGGGGATGCGGCTCCGCCGGCGTCGATCCGATCGGACGGCGGCTCGGAGCAAAGGCCGTCTTCGTCGCTGTCGTCCTCGTCGTCGCTGGCGGAGCAGCAGGCGGCGCCACGGCTCGAGGACCGATGGGCGGACGAACTCCTGTGACGGGAGGCTTTCGGGGACCGAGACGACCAGAACCCTGTGGTTCACGGGAACCGGTTGACCGACCGGTACGCTCACTCCATGCCCGCGTTCAGCCCGGACGATCCCCTCAACATCCGCCTCGAGCTCGAGTCAGTGCCGACCGGCTCCCCCGCCTCCGAGGTCGCCCGTCAGCTCGTGTCCCTGCTGACCGCCGGCGACCTGGCCCCGGGGTCGCGCCTGCCGTCGGAGCGGGTGCTCGCCGAGCGGCTCGGGGTCGGCCGGTCCGCCGTGCGCGAGGCCCTCGCGGCGCTGGAGATCCTCGGGATCGTGCAGATCCGCCCGGGCTCCGGGACGTACCTGCAGGGTGGCACGTCCGACCTGCTGCCGACGACGCTGTCGTGGGGCCTCATGCTCGCGTCGAACCGGACGCGGGAGCTGCTCGAGATCCGCTCCTCGCTCGAGCGCACGGCCGCGATCCTCGCCGCCCAGCGCGCGACCCCGGACCAGCTCGACGAGCTCCAGACGTACATCGACCGCCAGCACGAGACCCTCGACGACCCGGACGCGTTCATCGACGCCGACGTCCGGTTCCACGTGCTGCTCGCGCGCGCAGCCGGGAACGACGTGCTCGCGGACCTGCTGCAGAGCCTCCGCTCGATGCTGAGCGTCTGGGTCGGCCGTCGGGTCCGCACCCGGCAGGCGACCGAGGCGGCGTACGAGGAGCACCGTGCGATCGTCGAGGCCCTGCGGTCCGGGGACGTGCTCGCGACGCAACGGGCGATGGACGACCACATGGCCACGGCGAGCGCCCGCATCGAGAACGCCGACCCCGTCGGCTGACCCGGGCGGGCTGCGCCGGCGCGGGGGCACCGGCGCCCCGAGACTCGGGCTGCGCGACAGGGCTCGTGTCCGCGGACCCGAGAACCGTCGCGTGCCCCGAGACTCGGCGGGCGCCGGCAGCCGGGCAACGCGCACGTGCGACACCGTTGCCGGAACGGCAACGGTGCTTGCCCGCGGGTGGGTGGTGCGGTGGAGTGGGCGCATGCACACCCACCAGGCAGCGCCGTCCTCGTCGGCCCCGTCCCCGTCGTCGTCCCCTCGGACCTGGTGGGAGGCCCGCTACGCCGAACGCGACGGGATCTGGTCCGGACGGGTGAACGCGGTCCTGGCGTCCGTCGCCGAGGAGCTCGCGCGAACCGTGCCCGGAGGCGCCCGCGCCCTCGACCTCGGCTGCGGCGAGGGTGGCGACGTCGTGTGGCTCGCGCAGCGCGGGTGGGACGTGACGGGCGTGGACCTGTCGGTGACGGCGATCACACGGGCGTCCCGGGCTGCGGTCGCCGCTGGCCTGGAGGACCGGACGGCCTTCGTCGCTGCGGACCTCGACGCGTGGGAGACCGACGCGCGCTTCGACCTGGTCTCCGCGTCGTTCCTGCACTCGTGGCCGGTGCCGATCCCGCGCGAGGCGATCCTGCGCCGGGCGGCCGAGTTCGTGGCACACGGCGGGCACCTGCTCGTGACCGCCCACGCCGCCCCGCCCCACGGCGGCCTGTCGGAGGAGCTCCGGGAGTACCGGTTCCCGACGCCCGTGGAGGACCTCGCGGCGCTGGAGCTCGACGCGTCGTGGACGGTCGTCACGGCCGAGCTGCGGCCGCGTTCCGCGACCACGCCCGAGGGCACGCCGCACGAGGTGCTCGACAGCGTCGTGCTGGTCCGCCGCCGCTGAGTCGGGTCGGCCGCTCGCCGGACCGCGGTTGCTAGCGTGACGGACCATGGACGTCATCGCGAGCCCACCCGGTGTGGTGCTCGTCGGCGCGCGCGGCTTCGGCCTGCACCACCGTGCCGTGATCGAGCGGCTGGTCGCCGCCGGCGCGTGCACCCTCAGCGCGGTCGTCGACCCGGCGCTCGGCACCCCCGAGGACGACGGCGTCCCCGTCGTCCCGGACATCGCCGCCGCGATGCAGCGGGGACCGGTCGACGTGGTCGTCATCGCGGCGCCGATCGCCGCCCACCTCCCGCTGGCCCTCGAGGCGCTCGACGTCGGCGCCGACGTCCTGCTCGAGAAGCCCCCGGTGACCACCCGAGCGGCCTTCGCCGACCTGTTGGACGCCGAGCGGCGCACCGGCCGGGTCGTGCAGGTCGGGTTCCAGAGCCTCGGGTCGGACGCGATCGCGGCGTTCGGCACCGGTGCGGTCGTCGGGCGGGTCCGTTCTGCCGCGGCGGTCGGGACGTGGAGCCGGGACCAGGCGTACTGGGACCGCTCCGCCTGGGCCGGGCGACGCCGGTTCGACGGCGTCGCCGTGCTGGACGGGGCGGTCGCGAACCCGCTCGCGCACGCCGTCGCGACCGCACTGGCGCTGGTCGGGTGCCGCCGCGCCGAACAGGTCGCGCGCGTCGAGGTCGAGCTGTTCCGGGCGAACACCATCGAGGGCGACGACACCTCGGCCGTCCGGGTCACCACCACCGCCGGCCTGGAGGCGACGGCGGCGCTCACCCTGTGCGCGCCGTCCGAGGTCCCGCCCGCCGTGATCGTCCGCGGGACCACGGGGAGCGCGACCCTCGGCTACACGACCGACGAGGTCACGGTCGACGGCACCACCAGCACCCTCGGGCGCACCGACCTGCTCGAGAACCTCCTCGCGCACCGGTCCCGCGGGGAGGACCTGCTCGTGCCGCTCGAGTCCACCGGGGCCTTCGTCGAGGTGCTCGAGGCGGTCCGCTCCACCGAGCCGGTGCAGATCGGCCACCCCTGGGTGACCTGGACGGGCGACCGAGCCGGACGACGGCCGATCGTCGCCGACGTCGAGGCGGTCGTGGCACGCGCCGCCGAACAGCGGTCGCTGTTCTCCGAGGTCGGTGCGCCGTGGGCGCACGCCGCCCGCGACGAGGTGCTGCAGGAGATCGTCGTCGACGACACGGTGGTCGCCCGGGTGCTCGACGGGGCGGGCACGATCCCGACGTCGTCGCCCCGCCCGTACCTCCACCCGGTCCGGACGCTCGGCGGCACCACGGTCAGCGCCCACCACGCGCCGGACCACGACTGGCACTGCGGTGTCGGGTTCGCCCTCCCCGACCTGGACGGCGTGAACTGCTGGGGTGGCCCGACCTACGTGCGCGACCAGGGCTACGTGTGGCGGGACGACCACGGTTCCGCCGAGGTGCTCCGCGCCCGGTTGCACGGGCCGTCCCTGGAGCAGGAGGTGGTCTGGCACGGTCCGGACCGCCGCGTCCTGCTGCACGAGGACCGGACACTCCGCTGGCACGCGGACGGAGGCGGCTGGACGCTCGCCTGGTCGTCGTCGTTCCGGACCCCCGGCGACTCCGTCGTGCGACTCGGTGGCCCGGGCAGCAACGGCCGGGTCGGCGCCGGCTACGGCGGGTTCACCTGGCGGTTCCCGCCCTGCACCGCGATCACGGTCCGGACCGCGGACGCCGCCGGCGAGGACGCCGTGCACGGGTCCGTCGCACCCTGGGTCGAGTGGTCCGCTCGCTTCGACGGCACGGCCGCCACGATCCGGATCGAGGCGCTCGACCATCGTGACCCGTGGTTCGTCCGCGCCGCCGAGTACCCGGCGATCGGGTCCGCACTGGCGTGGCGCGAGCCCGCTCTCGTCCGTCCGGGCATCCCGCTCGTCCGGTCGTTCCGCGCGACGGTCTCCGACTGACGCCGGACCGGTACGGTGACCGGATGGACGACACCGACTGGGAGGCCCGCGTCGCCGCGCTCTGGGCCGACGACACGATCGACGACCGCTCCCGGATCGACCGGATGCGGGCACTCGCTGCCGACGCTCCGCACCCCGCCCTCGGCGCGTTCGAACTCGGCGGCTCGCTGGACTCCGGCGGACACGAGGCCGAGGCCGACGTCCACTACACGGCTGCCACCGCGGCGGGGCTCGCACGGGTCGACCCGGCCCGGGCCGCGCAGCTGGTGGTGCAGCACGCGTCGACGCTCCGGAACCTCGGGCGGCTCGACGAGGCGATCGCGATGCTCCGTGACGCGCCGCCGCACCCGACGACGGGTGCTGCTCCGCGGGTGTTCCTCGCGCTCGCGTTGCACAGCGCCGGCCGCACCGACGAGGCTCTCCGGGTCGCGATCGAGGCCGTCGAGCCGACCTTGCCGCGCTACAACCGCTCGGTGCGTGCCTACGCCCGGGCGCTGACCGAGCACGAGCACGCCCCCGAGCCCGAGCCCGGCCCCGGCCGCTCCGCCTGACGACGGGTCCGCACGGGGCGCCCCCGCCCCACCCGCGTATGCTCGGCGCCACCGTCCGACGAAGGAGTCCGCGATGCCCGCACGCTTCGTGTACTGGATGAACGTGTCGCTCGACGGCTTCATCGAAGCCCGCGGCGGTGACGACCACGACCTCGGCGGCCCGGACTGGATCCACATCGACGAGCCGCTGCACCGCTTCTTCAACGAGCGGGCGAAGGCGCTGACGATGGGCGTCGAGGGGCGGGTGATCCACGACATGATGGACCCGTTCTGGCCCGAGGCACGGTTCGACGAGTCCCTGCCCGACTACCTCCGCGAGTACGGCGAGATCTGGACGGCGCAGCGGAAGGTCCTCGTGTCGCGTTCCCGGACGGCGGCCGACCACAACACGACGATCATCCACGACGATGCGATCGCCCGGCTCGCCGAGCTCCGGCAGACGTCCGAGGGCGACATCGGCGTCGGCGGCGCCGACCTCGCGACGCAGCTGCTCGCGGCCGGACTCCTCGACGAGCTCCTGCTGTTCACCCACCCCGCACTGCTCGGTGCGGGCCGGCCGCTCTTCGACGCCCCCGCCGAGGCGATCCGGCAGCCCCTGCAGCTCGCGCTGCTGGAGCAGCGCCGCTTCGACAACGGCGTGACGATGCACCGGTACGAGATCCTGCGGAACGCGACCGTGTGACGGACTGGAGGCACGGTGCCAGCTGGCGCCGTGCCTCCAGTCCGGCGGTGGGCCGGGTCAGACGTCGCGTCGGCGCGCGACCACCAGGGCGAGCGCACCGATCACCGCGACCTCCGCCGCGAGGACGCCCAGACCGCCCCAGCCGTCCAGCACGACGCCGTCCTGCGGGACCGCGTCGGCGGACGAGTACTGGTAGAGCTGCGCTCCCGCCTGGTCCGGCAGGAAGCGGTAGACGTCCATCAGCCACTGGGCCTGCACCACGCTCGCGGCCAGCGACAGCACGATCGGCAGGACCAGGAGGATCCCGAGGGTGATCGCGATCCCGCCGGCACTCGACCGGACGAGCAGCCCGATGCCGTAGGCGAGCAGCGCGAGGAGGGTGACGTACACCGACGCACCGAGCACGGGCATGAACACCGACGGGTCGGCGAGGTCCGCGTGCACGCCCTTGCTCGACTGCAGCGCCGCCGACAGGGCGACGCCGATCCAGATCGCGACGGCACTGACGACGAAGGTCGCGACGGCGAGCACCAGCGCCTTCGCCAGGACGACGCCCGTGCGGCCCGGGTCCGCGGTGAACGTCGAGCGGATCTGCCCGGTGCCGTACTCGCCGGTGATGATGAGCACGCCGAGCACCGCGACGACCAGTGCGGTCAGGGACACGCTCGCGGTGTTGATCGTCACCAGCAGCCCGTTCGCGGAGTCCGACGAGACGGGGCCGCCGGGCTGGAGGGCACTCCCGAGGGCCGCGGCGAGCCCGACCGTCACGACGACGAGGATCACGAAGCACCAGATCGTGGAGCGGATGCTCCGCAGCTTGATCCACTCGCTCCGGACGAGGCGGCCGAACCCGAGGCGGACGGTGTCGGGCATGATCGTGGCGGTCATCGGGCGCCCTCCGATCGGTACTCGACGTCGTCGCGGGTGAGCGCCATGTAGGCCTCCTCGAGACTCGCGCCCACGGGGGTGAGCTCGTGCAGCGGGACGCCGACCTGGGCGGCGATGTTCCCCACCGTGACCGCGTCGGGCCCGACGACGAGGAACGTGCCGTCCTCGCGCGGGGTGATCGACGCGTTCGGGCCGATCGCCTGGAACAGCTGGTCCGGGGCGGGTGTGCGGACCACGACCCGGCTCCCACCGCCGTTCGCCGCGCCGGTGGCGCTCCCGGCGGCGACGAACTCCTGGATCGGGGCGTCGGCGAGGACCCGGCCGCGGCCGAGGACGACGACGCGGTCGGCCGTCTGCGCCATCTCGCTCATGAGGTGGCTCGACAGGAACACGGTCCGGCCGTCCGCCGCCATGCGACGGGCGAGCTGCCGGACCCACACGACGCCGTCCGGGTCGAGGCCGTTCACCGGCTCGTCGAGGATGAGGGTCCTCGGGTCGCCGAGGAGCGCCGCCGCGATGCCGAGGCGCTGCCCCATGCCGAGGGAGAACCCGCCGACGCGCTTCTTCGCGACCGACTCGAGCCCGGTCATGTCGATGACCTCGTGCACGCGGGACTTCGGGATGCCGTGCGTCGCCGCGAGGGACAGCAGGTGGTTGTACGCGCTGCGCCCCTGGTGCACGGCCTTCGCCTCGAGCAGGGCGCCGACCTGCCGGAGCGGGTCGCGGAAGTCCCGGTACGGGCGACCGTTCACCGTCGCCCGTCCCGCGGTGGGGCGGTCGAGGCCCATGATCATCCGCATCGTGGTGGACTTCCCGGCGCCGTTCGGCCCGAGGAAGCCGGTCACGCTGCCCGGCCGGACGACGAACGAGACGTCGTCGACGGCGGTCTTCGGACCGTACTGTTTGGTGAGGTGCTCGACTTCGATCACGGCGGCCACGCTACGGGGGTGGGACCGTCGGCCGCGTCCGCCGTGAGGGGGAGATGGCGTGCACCCCGCGACGGACCCGGCGGCGCTACCCTGTCGCCGTGACGGATGCACACGAGGACGGCCCCTTCTTCCACGGCACGACGGCCGACCTGGGGGTGGGCGACCTGCTGACGCCGGGGTTCCGGTCGAACTACCGGCCCGAGGTCGTGATGCGCCACGTCTACTTCACCGCGCTCCGGGACGGTGCGGGCCTGGCCGCTGAGCTCGCTGCGGAACTCGTGCAGGGTTCCGCGGTCCCTCGTGTCTACGAGGTCGAGCCGACCGGTGCGTTCGAGGACGACCCGAACGTCACCGACAAGAAGTTCCCGGGCAACCCGACCCGCTCCTACCGCAGTGCCGAGCCGCTGCGGATCGTCGCCGAGGTGCACGACTGGCCGCGGCTGTCCCCCGAGGCCCTGCAGGCGTGGCGCGACCGGTTGGCCGCCCTGCGCGCGGACGACCGGGCCGAGATCATCAACTGACGCGGCCGGCGCCGAGCTCCGCGCTCCGGGGTCACGGCACGTAGTCGTACGTGGTGAACCAGTCGATGTAGAGGTGCCCCGGCTTGCCCCAGTTCCCGACCTGGAACATGTAGCGGTGAGCGGTGGTCGGGACGTCCTTCGTGATCGTCGTGATCGTCTTGCCGTCGAGCTGGTACGTCACCGACTTCCCCGGGATCCACTCGATCGAGTAGGTGTGCCACTCCCGCCACGAGACGCCGGTCCAGTGCTGGGTGGTGTTCACCTCCTGACCCGGGGTCATCGAGTGCTGGAACACCATCGGGGAGGCCTCGAAGTTCGCCTCGGGGTAGTCGATCTCGCCGTCGGCCCACCGGTTCGAGTTCGGCCAGAGCATGAACGCCGCGCCGTTCCCGTCGCCGCCGGACGCCCGCGCCCGCACGGTGAACTTCCCGCCGACGTGGGTCCAGGCGTCCCGGGCGGTCCCGAAGGTCCCGGCGGCGCCCTTCTTGCCGTCGAGGAGGACGTCCATCACCCCGGCGTGCCCGCTGATCTGCGAGCCGGAATAGTACATCCCACCGGTGCCGTCCGGGTACGGCTGCCAGTTCTTCGCGTAGGTCTTCGCGAACTTCCCCTTCGCGGCGGCCATGACGCCGAAGTTCTCGACCACCCGCTGCTTGAACTTGCCGATGTTCCCGACCGGGGCGGCGGTGGCCGCCTCGGCGGTGGAGGCCTGCCCCATCGGCACGGCCACGATCATGGCGCTGAGGAGCACGGTCGCGACCGTGATCCGCATCGTCGAGCGCTGCTGCATGCGCTGTCACTCCCTCGGTGACCCGCGGCGTCCGTCCCGAGACGCCGGAACGGCCGGGTGTCGGCTCGTTCGCCGTGAACGCTAGTTGGCGCGCCGGTCGGGATCCGGGCCGGTCCGTCCCCAGTCCGAGGGTGCGCCGGTACCCAGTCCGAGGGTGTGCCGGGTGGTCTGTCCCCCTGTCCCCCCTGCCCGCCGGGCGGGGGCGGCCCGGCGCGCGCGAGACTCGCGCCAGGCGACAGTTCTCGCGCTCATGCCCCCGAGAAGTGTCGCGCAGGCCGAGCCTCGCGCGCGACGGACGGGAGGCACGGTGCCAGCTGGCACCGTGCCTCCCGTCCGTCACGTCGTGACGTGCGTCATCCGCGGATGACGGAGATCTTGTCCGCCTGCGGACCCTTCTTGCCGGGCCCGACCTCGTAGCGGACGTGCTCGGCGCCCTCGAGGGAGCGGAGCCCCTGCGTGATGACGATGCTGGAGAAGTGGGCGAACAGGTCCTCGGACCCGTCGTCCGGGGTGATGAAGCCGAACCCCTTGCTGCTGTCGAACCACTTCACGGTGCCGGTGGGCATGATCGACCCCCTCAGTGGATGCGCAGTTGCGCGACCATCGGGCAGGCGAACGGGTCGCGTGCGGCGAGTCCGACCCGGTTCAGGTACCGGACGACGATGCCGTAGGAGCGCAGCAGGGTGGTCTCGGTGTACGGCACGTCGAGCGTGTCGCAGTGGTCGCGGACGAGCAGGCGCGCCTGCTTGAGCGCCGGACGGGGCATCGACGGGAAGAGGTGGTGCTCCACCTGGTAGTTCAGGCCGCCCATCAGGAACGACACCCACCAGCCCCCGCGGATGTTGCGGGAGGTGCGGACCTGCCGCGAGAAGAAGTCGACCTTCGCGTCGTGCGCGATCGTCGGCATGCCCTTGTGGTTCGGGGCGAACGAGGCGCCCATCATGACGCCGAAGACGGCGAGCTGGACCCCGAGGAACGCGCACGCCATGCCGAAGGGCAGGAACCAGAACACGATCGTCAGGTAGATGCCGAAGCGGGCGACGAGCAGCGCGGCCTCGATCAGGCGGTGCTTCACGTCCGCCTTGGTGCCGTTGCCGGTGACGATCGACATGACCGCGTAGCGGTGCAGGTTGAGGCCCTCGAGCGTGAGCAGCGGGAAGAACAGCCAGCCCTGGAAGCGCATGAACAGCGTCATCAGCGGGCCACGGACCGCGGCGGCGTCCTCCGGGAGGAACCGGATGCCGTCCGGCGCGATGTCCGGGTCCTTGCCCACGGTGTTCGGGTTGCCGTGGTGGCGGGTGTGCTTGTTCATCCACCACGAGTAGCTGAGGCCGACCATGAACGTGCCGAGCCAGCGGCCGGCGTGGTCGTTCCACTTCTGGGAGGCGAAGACCTGGCGGTGCGCGGCCTCGTGCGAGAGGAACGCGAACTGCGTGAAGATGACGCCGAGGGCTCCGGCGACGATGAGCTGGAACCACGAGTCGCCGAGGAAGGCGAACGCGAGCCAGGTGACGGCGAGGCCGGCGGCGAGGCTGGCGAACAGAGTCCAGTAGAACCCGGTGCGACGGCGCAGGAGGCCGTGCTCCTTCACCTGCGCCAGGAGCGCGGAGTAGGTCGAGGTGCCGTTGCGGCTCCCCGATCCGGGACGAGTGCGGGTGTAACCCGGCGCGAGCGGAGTGGTGGTCATGAGGACCGACCTTCCGTTACGGATCGGTCCTTCAACCGGTACGAGGGAGTTCACGCATCTGCGCTTGGGGAGACAGTAGGGGCCGAAGTTGCGTGTTCGCCTGGCAGTCCGGTTTGCGGCGGTCCGGTTCGGCGGGCCCCGGTGCAGCCCGCGCGCGCCGTCTGGCACGATCGGAGCATGCCCCTCGACGGAACTCCCCTGGAACGGCTCGGCTTCCTGACGATCGGGTCGTTCGACCCCACCAGGCCGTCAGCCGGCCACGAGGACACGCTGCGGGTCATCGAGCGTGCCGAGGCACTCGGGTTCGACAGCGCCTGGCTCCGGCACCGGCACCTGCAACACGGCATCTCCTCCCCCGTGGCGGTGATGGCGGCTGCCTCGCAGCGGACGTCGCGGATCGACCTCGGCACCGCGGTCACGCCCATCGGCGCGGAGAACCCCTTCCGGCTCGCCGAGGACCTCAGCACGGTCGACGTCCTGTTGGGCGGACGCCTCAACCCCGGCTTCTCCGTGGGCACCCCGATGCACTACGACCTGTACCGCGAGGCGCTCTACCCCGACACCGCCGACCAGGAAGACCTCGGGAACGACCGCCTGCTGCGGTTCCGCGACCTGGTCCGCGGGGACACGGTGACCGGGACCGATGCCGTCGAACGTCGAGGGATCGAGGAGTTCGCGAGCACCGTGCAGCCGCACAGCCCCGGCCTGGTCGACCGCATCTGGTACGGCACCGGCAGCACCAGGTCAGCGGTGTGGGCCGGCGAGAACGGCTTCCACCTGCTGACCTCGAGCGTCACGCGCAGCGAGGTCGGCACCGACTTCGCCACGAACCAGCGTGCGCAGATCGACGCGTACCTCGCGGCCCACCCCGCCCCCGACACGGCCCGCGTCTCGCAGGGTCTGGTCGTCATCCCGACCGACACCGCGACGAGGGAGCAGGAGGCCCGCTACCGCGCCTACGCCGACGGGCGTTCCGGGCGGGTCGGCGTGCCGATGGGCCCGGCGGGCATGCTCTTCGCCGCCGACCTCGTCGGGTCCTCCGCGGAGATCGCGGACCGGTTGCGCTCTGACGCCGGGTACCAGGCGGTCACCGAGGTCGCGTTCGCGCTGCCGTTCGCGTTCGAGCCGGAGGACTACGCGCAGATCATCACGGACATGGCGGAGCGGCTCGGGCCGGAACTCGGCTGGGCGCCGAAGCGCGCGGCCTGAGACCGGCGTCAGACCGACGGACTGGAGGCGCGGTGCCAGCTGGCACCGCGCCTCCAGTCCGTCGTCGTCACCGGTCCAGGGCCGTGGCGGCGTTCCGACCGAGCGGTGTCGGGCAGCGCCGTCGGGTGTTCTCCAGCCCGATTCACGGGACATCAGCACGAGCAAGGCCGTTGGAACGCTCGCCGGACGCCAGAACCTTGCCTTCTTCATGAGATCACGCGAGCCAAGCGCGGAACGTCGATCGGGAGGAGACCGCTGGACGCGCTCGTCGAGTCCCGAGTGAGCGTGCGAGCCCTTGAAGAAGACGTTGACGACGGCGAAGGTGAAGCCCACGGCGCCGAGTCCGACGAACGCGATGGACGAAGCGTGCCTTCCTCGCCGGCCACGAGTGGCGTGGGCATGGATGAAGCCGGCGGAGAGAACCCAGACGATGAACGTCCACGTCTCCTTGGCTCGCCCGCTGACTCGCCTGAAGCCCTCGATTTTCCGGACACATGTCCAGAAAGTCGTATGCTGACCGTGTGCAGCGCAGCCTCCCCGCCCGAGCGATCGATCCCCGACCCGCGCGGACCCGTGCAGCGATCATCGCCGCGACCGAACACCTCGTCACCGAGGACCACACCACCGAGGTCTCCGTCAACGCGATCGTGCGTGCCGCGGGGGTGAGCCGGAGCGCGTTCTACGCCCAGTTCTCGGACCTCGACGAGCTCGCGGTGGCGATGCTCGTCGACGCGTTCCGCGAGATCGGCCTCGACGACGTCCGTGCGCGGGCCGAGGACGGGGCCGGGGACGGGGACGGCTCCGCCGGGGATGCCCGACGACACCTGGCCACCGTGTCCAACCGGCGCCTCGTCGAGCACATCGCCGCGCGGTACCCCTTCTACCGGGCATCGCTCGACTGGCGGCTCTCCGGACGCGTGCACGAGACCGTCGTCTCGGCCTACGCCGACCAGGTCGCGGCCACGATGCGGGTGCTCGGCGACCACGTGCCCGTCGGCGCGGACCCCGAGGACACCGCCCGGTTCGTCGCCGGCGGCGCGATCGCCCTGCTGACGGACTGGCTCCGCACGGACGCACCGCAACGGCAGGACCGGATCGTCGAGCGGCTCCTCGCCGTGCTGCCGGACTGGCTGGTCGGGTCCGGCTGACCCGGAGGACTTCTCCGCCACCCGAGCGGAGCTCGCGCGTCACGCACGCGCCGACGTCGAAGAAGACGAGAGGAACACCATGAGCAGGACGTACGTGGTCACCGGAGCCGCATCCGGGATCGGCAAGGCCACCACCGAACGCCTCCGAGCGGACGGACACGACGTGATCGGCGTCGACATCAGGGACGCCGACGTCGTCGCGGACCTGAGCACCGACGAGGGTCGGACAGCCCTCGTCGACGAGGTCGGGCAGCGCTCCGGCGGACGGATCGACGCGGTCGTCGCCGTGGCCGGTCTCGTCGCGGCCAGCCCGGTCACGGTCGGGGTGAACTACTTCGGGGCGATCGCGACCCTCGACGGACTGCGGCCGCTCCTGGCCGGATCCGACGCACCCCGAGCGGTCGTCGTCGCATCGCTCGCCGCGCTCGAGGAGGTCGACGACGGTCTGTACCAGCGCCTCCTGGCCGGCGACGAGCCGGGCGCACGCGCCGAGGCGGAGCGCATCGGGACCGCGACGAACGCCGCGGGGTCGAGCGCGATCTACTCCACCACGAAGAAGGCGATCGCCCAGTGGGTCCGCCACCACGCGAAGGACCCGGAGTGGGCCGGAGCCGGCATCGCGCTCAACGCGATCGCCCCCGGGGTCATCGAGACGCCGATGACGGCGGCTGCGCTGCAGACCGCCGAGGGACGCGCAGCCCTGGACGCCGGAGCACCGTCGCCGCTGAACGGCCCGGCGGCACCGCCCACCGCGCCGGCCGCGCTCCTGGCGTGGCTCGCCAGCGCGGAGAACACCCACGTCACCGGGCAGATCGTGTTCATCGACGGCGGCGCGGAGAGCATCCGCCGCCCGCAACTCGTCTGACGCCGCACACCACGAAGGAGAGCAGGAACGACATGGCACGACTCAGCGACAAGGTCGCGATCATCACGGGCGCCGCGAGCGGGATGGGGCTCGCCGGCGCGCAGCTCTTCGCCGCGGAGGGCGCCACGGTCATCATGACCGACGTCAGCGAGGACGCACTCCAACGCGAGGCGTCCGCGATCCGCGACAGCGGCGGCTCGGTCGTCGCGCACACGCTCGACGTCACCTCCCCGGACTCGTGGGCCTCCGTCGTCGAACGGACGGTGTCAGACCACGGCCGGATCGACGTCCTCGTGAACAACGCGGGCATCCACATGGCCAAGGGCATCCTCGAGGCGGAGCTCGACGACTGGAACACCGTGATGGCCGTCAACACCACGGGCGTCTGGCTCGGCATGAAGTCCGTCATCCCGCACATGCAGCGCCAGGGCGGCGGCTCGATCGTCAACGTGTCGTCCATCGCGGCGATCGTCGGCGGGGTCTCGGACGCGGGCGGCGCTGCGTACTCCGCGTCGAAGGGGGCTGTCCGCTCCCTCACGAAGCACGCGGCGCAGTGGTTCGGTGGCGACGGGATCCGGGTGAACTCGATCCACCCCGGGTCCGTCTACACCGGCCTCGCGGTCGCCGCGGGCATGAGCAAGGAGGACATGGCCAGCCAGCTCGGCGGCGAGATCCCGCTCCCGCCGCACATCGGCGAGCCGACCGACATCGGGTACGGGATGCTCTACCTCGCGTCCGACGAGGCGAAGTACGTCACCGGCGAGGAACTCGTCATCGACGGCGGGTGGGTCAGCCACTGACGAGCCCGGTCGTCGCCGGAACGGAGCAGGACTCACAGCCATCCGGCTGTGGGTCCTGCTTTCCAGTGGGCCGTCTGAAGAAGAAGCCCACCGAGAATCTCAGTGGGCTTCTTCTTCGTGAACAGTTGACGATTGCTGAATCGCCCCTCCGGTCGGGCTGACAGGATTTGAACCTGCGACCCCTTGACCCCCAGCTACAGTCCCGTCGTCCGGCGGCTTCCACTGACGTCCGCTCAGGGCTGACTGTCAGTTGAAAAATGCCCGGTCAAAGGTGGCAATCAGTCCGCCACTGTCCGCGGGCGAGTATCGACGTCCGGAGGAGCTCGCAGGTCCGCGTTGGCGTACCCGTTGGCGTAGTCAGCGACGCTAAAAGGCGCTGTCCAGGGCCATCGCTGCCGAGCGCTTCACGTCCGGTGCGAGCGCCCCGTACACGTCGCCGGTGATCGCGATTGAGGAGTGCCCGAGGTGCTCGGAAACCGCTTTAAGACTCTCTCCGCGTCCGAGCATCATGCTCGCGGCGCTGTGGCGCAGCGTGTGCACCTTCACGTCGTCGAGACCGGCGCGCTTCGCCGCGACGCCCACCGCCCTCAGGACGTTGCGTGGCTCGACGGGTGTCCCCGTTGGCGTCGTGAACACGAGTCCGCTCTCCTGCCAGAGATCGGCATTCGCAGCTCGATCCGCTCCTTGCTCCGATCGGCGCTTACGCAGCAGCTCGACAGCGCGGGGCCCAATCGAGATCACGCGGCGGCTCTTCTCAGTCTTCGGTTCGGTAATGGACAGCGTTCCGCCGACCCGGGCGAGGGTGCCCCGAACGCGAAGCGTCCCGGCGTCAAGGTCAATGTCCCGCCATTGCAGCGCGAGCGCCTCACCGCGTCGCAGGCCTGTTCGAACGAGTAGCTCCAAAATGGGTGCGTAGCGCGGGCTCGCAGTGCGGGCGGAGTCGAGGAGCTGGGTGGTCTCTTCCGGAGTGAGAAACCGCTCCTCCGGCCGCTGCACTCGGGGACGGTCGACGGTCGCGGCGACGTTGCGCGCTACCAGCCCGTCGCGCAGAGCCGTGTCCAGGACGGCGCGGAGAACGGTGTAGACCTGCCGCCGGGTAGCCGCCGATACCGGCACTCCCGCCTTGGTCGTGAGCTCCGAGAGCCACGCCTCGACGTCCGTCGCTTTGATGCGCTCAAAGGTGACTCCGCCGAGGCGCGAGCCGTAGAGATAGGAGCGCAGCAACGCCCGGTAGGTCTCCTTCGTTGATTCCTTCCGGGGCGACACCGCAAGCGTGCTGGCGGCCCAGCGCTGAGCGAATGCCTCAATCGTCTCCGCAGAGTCACGCACCGGCTGCCCAGCCTCGACGCGCTCGCGCTTCTCGCGCATCTTCCGACGTGCCTCGGCCTGCGTCTTCCCATAGGACGACGCGCGCTTTTGGGCGCCCGTGACCGGGTCCTCAAAGGTGAACCGCGCCTCCCAGAGTCCGTCCTTCCGCCGAGAGATCGACCCCTCGCCGTTGCCTCTCCGCCCTGCCACCGCGCCTCCTCCGATTCGTGTCAAGGGGTCACAGGTTAACAGGACTGAGCAGCTTCGCGGACCTGGCCCCCTTCTCTTCTGTCCCAGTCCGCCGCAGTCCGCGGCCGTCCAGAGAGAAGCGCATGCAGACCACCACCCCACTCCTCCTCACGCCCGCCCAAGTCGCCGCCGAGCTCGGCGTCGGCCGCTCGACCGTCTACGAGCTCTTCGCGTCTGACGCGCTGCGCTCCGTGAAGATCGGGTCCGCTCGCCGGGTGCGGAGCGCCGACCTGCGCGCGTACGTGGACGGTCTGTCGTGACACCGAAGCTCGTTCCAAGTGACGAAGGTGGCCGACAAAGGCGTATCTCAATCTTCTCTCTTTGCTGTCAACAACCAAGAGAGAGAAGAGGGCACAGGAGCACAGCGTCACCTCCGTCACCGTGCCCGTCGTACGGAGGTCAGGCATGATGCGCCCGAGTGTCGCACAGCTCGGGATGCCGTGCGGCTTCTGCGTCATGCGCCCGCACAGCGCCGGAGCGAACACCGCGACCCGGCGTTGGTATGGCGACACCGACGGCGAGTACCACCTCGCCGACTACGTCGACGGCGTGCTCTGCTGCACAACGTGCTACCAGCGCCTCTACCGGCGCGCGCAGCGGAAGCGGGCGCGCGAGTGACTCCGGAGGACCGCGTCCGCGCCGCCGCCGCCCGCTTCGACCAGGACCCCGACGACCCGGACGCCGTCACCGCTTCCGCCCTCCGGGCTCTCGCCCGCCGCCAGGCCCGGGCCGGGAAGACGTGCGCCGCGTGCGACGAGCGGAAGCCGCTCTCGGCGTTCGGGTCCGACGCTCAGAAGGCCGACGGCCTCCGGACCCGGTGCCGATCCTGCCGACGCCGTGTGTAGACACATTGTTTGGCACTTCCGTGGCCCCCTTCACAGATGTAGACGGAGACGGCTCTCTCCTCTCTCTCGGAGTGGCTCCAGTCGCGCCCACCGCGAACCTCTCGGTTCGTGGTGGGCGCTTCTTTTAGGCCCTCACCCGTACGTACGCCTATGAAAGGAGCGCGGATGCGCACCTGCGAACACTGCGAGACGGCGCTCGTCGTCGCCCGCGCCGACGCGACCTACTGCTCGCCACGGTGCCGCGTCGCAGCATGGCGGGCTCGCCGCGCTGACGAGGCTCATGCGCTCCTGACGCGGCAAGCCGAAATCACCCGCTCCCGACTCTCCGCGCTTCTCGCCGACGACGCCCATGCGGTCGCCGAGGCGGACCACCTCCTCGACGAGATCGACCACCGCGCCGCCGAGCTCTTCGGCGCTCGCTCCTAACCCTCCCGGCAAGCGCCGGACCCCACCCCTGACTGGAAGGCCACTCATGCAGACCGACTACCCCGACTTCCTGATCGACGCCACTCCCGGCGCTCGTGACCTCCTCGACGAGATCGACAAGCTCACCGCCGACATGGCGCCGCTGACCGCTGCGGTCGGAGCCGCAATCAAGGCTCGCCTCGGCAAGGTACGCCCGGTGCGCTACGGCCCGACCGAAAACGACGTGCGACCGGCTCCGGCAGAGGGCGTCACGATGGCCGAATTTGACGCCCTCAACGCAGCGAAGACGACCGCCGACGCCGCGCAGGCCGCGCACGGCCGGAAGATCGCTGCCGCGCGCTCGAAGTTCGACACCCTCATGCGCGCCGTATCTCGCGAACGACGTCGAGAAGTCGCCGTCCCCTTTCACCGCGCAGCGCACGACGAGGCGATCGAGGCGCTCGCCAAGCTCGACGCGGCTCTCCGACGCCGTCACGACGCTGCACCCTTCACGGCAGAAGACGGAGCGACGGTTATGCACTCCAGCTTCAGCCTCCTCAGGACGGACGAGGTCGGCGCCTTCGCGAAGCCGGACCACGCGCTTCGTTCGCTCGGCGTGTTCCTCGACAGCACGGCACCCAGCGCATGAGCTCCTCGCGCGATCGCATCGCCGAGATCGTCGCCGAGATCGCTGACGCAGCTCCGCTCCCGGCCACTGTCGCCGAGCTGAGCGACAGCGAACGGAAGGCGCTCGAAGTCCAGGCGCGCTATCAGCGCCTCACGCCCGAGGCGCTCCTCGCAGTTGCTCGCGGGCAGCAGGCAAAGGGGCGCGAGCTTCGCGACACGGTCGACGGCGTACTCGCCGCGCTCCGCGCCAACCGCTGACCAGGGCGGGCTGTCCCCGCGCGGCGGCCCGTTCTCCCCAACTCCCTGATTGTCGAGCGTGCGATACGCGCTCGGCGGCGGTTAGGACCCGCCTCGCATGACTGCCAAGCCCACCCCATTCGCCCCGCAGGTCGCATCGCTCCTGAGCCCGGTCGCCCGCCGGGTGCTCCTGAGCCTTGCCACTCGATCGGCGGTCCGCACAGTGCCCGCCGCGGCGATCGCGCCCATGACTCGGAAGACGTGGGCGACCGTCACGGCCGACCAGCGCCGCGCCCACATCGAGCGGCTCGCGCTCCGACTCGTCGCCGAGCTCGGGCCTGAGCTGGCATCCGACAAAGTGCTTCAGTACGTCGCCACCACGCACGGCGAGAAGGTCAACCTGCGAACGTCACGCACGCGGGCAGCTGACCCAGCACCGACAGTGGTCGCCGCTCCCGCTCCCGAGCCGACGAGCGAGCGGACTGCGGAGGTGCAGCCGCCGTACTACCTCCAGTGCGCCTACGGGTGCGGACGAAGCACCCGGACTGGGTCGCCGCTCGCACAGCGCTGGCAGTGCGGCAATCACCGCCCGCGCCACTGGCGACGCCGCCCGGCCGCCGAGGACGAAGACTGACGGGCTGGGCGTCGAGCGACCGCCGCGCTCGCCTCCCGCCCGACTGGCGCCGCCGTCGCGCTCAGTGCCTCGCCCGTGCGGGGCATCGGTGCGAGGCAGTGGACAACCTCGGCGCCCGGTGCGACGAGCGCGCCACCGACTGCGACCACGTCGAGCGCGGCGACGACCACCGCCCGGCGAACCTGCAAGCGCTCTGCCGCTGGCACCACAGTCAGAAGACCGCACGCGAAGCGGCCGAGGCTCGGCGTTCCCGCCCGACCCGTCGTCGTGAGCCTGAGGCGCACCCGGGCCTACTCGTGCAGTGAGGGGGTGGCGGGGGTCTCCCTCCCCGCCCCTCCGCCAGCACCGAACCGGCATAGCGCCTCCCTGTGCGCCGGGGTCACAGGTCGCGAACAAACACTCGAGCCCTAGGAGGCCATATGCCCGGACGAGGCCCTCTCCCGTCCCCCGTCACGCAGCGCGAGCGCACCACTCGTGCGCGCCAGAGCGCGACCGCGATTGTCGTCGACGACGGCGAGGTCCGCGGGCCCGAGCTCGTCGGCGACTTCAGCCCGTTTACACGCGACTGGTACGACACATGGCGCCGCGCGCCGCAGGGCCAGCTCTTCACCTCGACAGACTGGCTCCGCGTGCGGATGCTCGCCCCGCTCGTCGAGGCGTACTCCCGGCGGCCGTCCGCGGCGGCGTTCTCGGAGATCAGACTCAACGAAGAGCGCCTCGGCGCGACCTACGTCGATCGCGTCCGCGCGCGAATTCGAGTCGACCCGGCGACTGTCGCTGTCGTGACGGCGATTCCAAGCGACCGGTTCGCCGAGCTCCGAGCTCGCGCAAGCCACCCGGTCAGCAGCCGCCCGCCGGTCGCGGAGCTACCGCTCGACGAGCAGGAGGCCGCCGCGCCCTTCTAGGGCCCGGTCTCCGCCCGGAGATCCCGCACGACCCGGAGCATCGCGAGGTGCGCTTCCGTGGCGCGGCGCTTCCATTCCTCGGTCTTCGGGTCCGCCATGTAGCGCCGAAGCTCCTCGTCCGTCTCCGGATTGAGCTCGCTCGTCAGGTGCGGCAGGAGCTCCGGCCCGAGGAAGCCGGTCAGGACGGCAGCCTCCGTTCCCATACGGGCGCGCTCGTTCTTGTCGTCCGATCCGCCGCGACGCTGATTCGCCGCAAGGCGAAGCGCCGCGTCGAGCTCGAACATCAGCCGCGACTGGCGCAGCGCGGCTCGTCGGTCGTCCTCGGCGATGCGCTGAGCGTGACGGCGGTCTTCGTCGGCGATCCGCTGGGCGTTCCGTCGGTCACGCGCGCCAACCCAAACCGCCGCTACTGCAGCGATCAGGGCGGCGAGTACGGCCGCGACCTGTACCCAGAGCGCGAGCTCTTCCATCTTCATGCGCCCAGTCTGGCGCCCGACACCGACAGGCCCTCTCCGACAGGAGCGGGCCTTCGTCATTCCTGGAGCCCAATGCAGCACCTCCGCTTCCGCGAGCACCGCTACGCGGTCCCCGATCCCGACCTCTGGGACGTCGCCGCACTCCGCGCCGCCGTGGCCGAGACACGGCCCCTCTCGGCCCTCCGCATCGTCATGGCGCCTGAAGACCTCGCGCACTTCCGGGCCCAGCGTCCGACCGTCGGCGACGGCATGGACCTCCTCCGCCAGCTCGGCCGCATCGCGCCGAAGGCCGCCGGTATCCGGCTCCGCCAGCGGCGTGTAAACGCCCGTCGACCTCGAAGGGGGCGATGACCCATGTCCAACGTCGGCTACGCAACGCTGACGATCATCCCGTCCGCCAAGGGCTTCATGTCGGCCCTGGGCGGCGAAACCTCCGCCCCACTCGCCAAGGCGGGAAAGGACGGCGGCGCCGCACTCGGCGGGGGCATTCTCGCCGGAGCGAAGGGCCTCGCCGCCGCCGCCGCCGGAGTCTTCGCCGCGGTCGGCGTCGGCTCGTTCCTGAAGGACGCCGTCGGCCAGGCCGCCGACCTGGAGCAGTCCGTCGGCGCGATCGAGACCGTCTTTAAGGGCTCGGCCGACCAGATGCTCTCGTGGTCGAAGAGCGCCGCGACGGCCGTCGGTTTGACGCAGAACGAATACAACGAGCTCGGGACCCTGATCGGAACCCAGCTGAAGAACGGCGGCACGTCGATGGACGAGCTCGCCGGGAAGACGAATGACCTGATCGGCGTCGGCGCGGACCTGTCCTCCATGTTCGGCGGCACGACCGCTGACGCGGTCGACGCGCTCTCGTCCGCCCTGAAGGGCGAGCGCGACCCGATCGAGCGCTACGGCGTGAGCCTCAACCAAGCCTCGATCGACGCAAAGGCCGCGGAGCTCGGCTTCCAGAAGGTCGGCGGCTCGCTCTCGCAGCAGGCCAACCAGGCCGCGACCCTCGCGCTGATCATGGATCAGACCGCCGACGCGCACGGCAACTTCGGCAAGGAGGCGGACACCCTCTCGCACAAGCAGCAGGTGCTGAACGCGATGTGGGAGAACGGCAAGACCCAGATCGGCCAGGCGTTCCTGCCCGCCGTCTCGGCCCTCGCCGGGGTCCTGATCTCTGTCCTTGGCCCGGCGCTCGACGGCGCCGTGAAAGGCGCCGGATTCGTCGGGCGCGCCTTCGAGGCCGTCCCCGCGGTCGTCCAGGGTCTCTCCCTCGCCTTCGGTCCGATCTTCGCCCAGATCGGCGCCGCCTTCGCGCCCTTTATTGGGCAGATCGGCTCCGCGCTCGGCCAGCTCGTCCCGGCGTTCGCCCAGGTGCTCCCGTCGATCTCGCCCTTCGGGATCATCCTTCAGGGGCTCCTGCCGATCCTGCCGCAGATCGCGTCGCTCCTTGGCACCGTCGCGGCCAGCCTTGCGGGCGCCCTCGCGGGTGCGCTGACGAACCTCGCCCCGGTGCTGTCGGCCGTCGCGCAGGCGCTCTCCGGCGCGCTGACGACCGCGATCCCGCTCCTCCTGCCGCTGATCGGGTCTCTCGCGGGCGTCATCGTGACGCTCGTCCCGGTCGTCGCGCAGGTACTCGCCGCGATCCTTCCGCTCGTGGCGATGCTGATCTCGGCGCTCGTACCCGTCTTCATGCAGCTTGTCTCGGCTGTCCTGCCCCCGGTGATCTCGATCGTCGGGATGCTCGCCGCCGCAATCGGGCCGCTCGTGAACGTTCTCCTGGCCTACCTCGTCCCGGCGATCCAGGCGCTCCTGCCCGTCGTGACGCAGGTCTTCACCAACGTGCTGAACGTCATCCGCCCGGTCCTCCAGGTCGTGCAGGGCGTGATTGCCGTCGTCCTGGGCGTCATCAGCGGCAACTGGTCGCAGGTCTGGAACGGGATCGTGGCGATCTTCTCCGGCGTCTGGAACCTGATCAAGGCGCTCGTGACGAACGCGATCAACACCGTGAAGGTCGTCATCACCGCCGCCCTCGGCCTGATCAAGGCCGCGTGGTCCGGCGCCTGGACGAGCGTGTCTCAGATCTTCGGATCGATCTGGTCCGGCCTGACCGGCGCCGTCGCCCGCGGGATCGACAACGTCGTGTCCTTCTTCTCCGGCCTCGGCGGGAAGGTGCTCAGCGCGCTCTCCGGCGCCGGGCAGTGGCTCGTCTCGGTCGGTCGGAACATGATCGACGGCCTGATCGGCGGCGTGAAGGCCGCCGCAAGCAAGATCGCCGACGCCGTGCTCGGGCCGATCAAGGGCGCCGTCGACGGTGTGAAGAGCTTCCTCGGGATTCACTCCCCGTCGCGGCTCTTCCGCGAGATCGGTGGCTTCACCGGCGAGGGAATGGCCCTCGGCCTGGAGGACTCGGCGCCGCTGATCGCTCAGGCGTCGCGCGCGCTGATCCCTAGCGCCCCCGACGAGCCCTACGTCCCCTCGCCTTCTATTCCGGACGGCGGCTACGGCAGCGCCGGGACGCAGGGACGCTCGAACACCGTCACGCACGTCACGCTGCAGTCGACCGGCGACGTGAAGAGCGACCTCGACGAGGTGAACTTCTACCTCCGCACGAAGGACCGCGGCGGCAGGTTCGCCTGACCGACCGCCAGTGGATTGCTGACGCACGACAACGCCCCTCCCCGGCCCGAAGGTCGAGGAGGGGCGTTTCGTCGTTTCTCAGGCGTCGCCGCCGAACTTCCTCACGATCTCGCGCAGATGATGCGGCTCATACGGCCAGACCTCGTTGGCGCCGTCGAGCCACTCTTGCACCCCGTCAGCGCGGAAGAGGCGATGCGCTTCCTCGTACCACGGAGTCTGCAACCGTCGGAAGTAGTGAGTCCACTCGTCCAAGTCAGCGACCCTCCGGTCAGAACTTCTCTGCTGGAGCAGCGGGCCGTTACTGAGGAACGCCAGAAGAACTGCCTGCCCGCTCTCCCCGATCACTTCGCCGATGCCGTGTGAGCTCTTGCGGCGCTCGCGATCGCACGCGCCCTTGTGAACGATCTCGAACTCACTCTTCACAAGCTCGTCGTCGGTGGACCAGACAAGCAAGCCGTCATTCGGCTGCTCAATCAGGCGACCACACACGTCGCACGCCCAAGTCGTCAGCGGTTTCATGCGCCCTCCCTCGCTGTTACATGTGAGGCGACGAGTCTATTGGCCGGACGATTGAGCCACCCCCGCAAACCGACGGTGTCGGTCCCTTTGACTACGCTCAGCCCATGAGCGAAGAGACGAAGCGCGCGGTCGACGAGGCCCAGCGCGCGCACGAGGAAGCCGAAGCCACCACCCACGCCGCGCAGGACGCACTGCTCGTCACGGTCGCGGCGAACCTTCCTGATCGCGTCGACGCGATCGCCCGAGGGATCGCCGAACGAGACATGGACACAACCCGGCGGCTCGGTAAGGAGCGACTCGACGAGCTCCGCGCGGAGCTTCGCCGCGAGGCCCTCACCCTCGCCGACCACGTCCGACAGGTCGGACGCACCCTCAACTGGTCGGGCATCGGCAGCAGCTTCGGCCCGTCGGACTACGACGTCCACGACGCAGTGAAGTCGATCTTCGATCGCAACGCGCGGGAGCGGCTGTCGTCTCCGGTGTACGGCGCAGGCTTTGGGGTGTCGCGGCAGGGCTTCACAGCGGACGAGCTTCTCGACGCCCAGGCCGTGAAGACCGAGGTAGACGACGTGCTTCGCGCGATGGACGCGCAGATCGCCACCTCACGCACGCTCACCGCGAAGCGCAAGGAAGACGATGACGCAGACCTCTCCGACGTCTGGAGCTGACGCCAGCAATCCCACAGAGCGCTCCGCGCAGATCGAGCCACCCTCGACCTACGCGGGGCGCTTTCGTGCATTCAGGGGCGCGTACGCCGTGCCTTCTCCAGCGCAGCGTCCGCGATCCAGCGAGTCACAGGCGTCTTGTCGTCTGCCTGTGCCGCCGCCGACACTTCCTCCAGCTCGTCCGCAGTGAAGCGGACGCTCTTGTGCTTCTCGCGCACCGGAAGCCCGCTCTTCGGCCGCCCGGGACCACGCTTTTCGTCTGTCATGCAGCACAGCATATCGCGTGGCACGAAAACCCTGCTATTCTCGTGGCACGCTAACTCGAAGGGACTTTCCATGAGCCGCAATGCCAACCTCTACTACGTCACCGCCGACCGCGACGGCGTCCCCATGTCTGTCTTCGCCGACGGGTCGTTCTCCTACTGGGTCCCGGACGCCCGCCTAGACGCGATCCTGGGGGCATGACTGTTTACGCACCCCCACCCTTCGCGGACGACGTGGTCGGCCGCTTCCGCTCCGGGCACCAGCTCTCCGGTCGCCCCGCATCGCTCGAAGAGTGGCGCATCACGACGGGTGACCCCGAGGTCGCCGACAAGGTCTACGACCTCTTCGGCGGTCACGAGCCGCAGGACTGGGAGACGAAGGGCGAGGACTCGATCGAGGTCTTCACCGCCGTTCCCGAGGTCGAGATCATCCTCGCCGACGCGAAGGCGCTCCGTCAGCGCATGGTGCTCTGGAGCCGCGCCGGGAAGCTCGTGATCGACTCCGACGGCGGCAAGGAACTCGTGGACGAGACACCCGCCCCGTTCCGCGGTCCGGAGCCTTTGATCGATCTGACGTTCAGCCTTGAAGTGGCACCGGAGCTCGGTCGATTTGGCCTGAGGTCGCACTCGTGGAACTGGGCCACCGATCTAGCTCGGAGCGGGACTGGCGAGCGGCTCGCAGCCAGCCCCACTCCCGTGCGCGCAAGTCTCGCCCTGGAGAAGGTCTCCTTCATCGCAAAGAACGGCCCGCGCGCCGGGCAACCGGTGGCGTACACGAAGCCGAAGCTCGCCCTCACGAGCGCACTGGCGTAGGAACTGGCGTAGATGCACGAGAGGCCGAACCCGACGGATTCGGATTCGGCCTCTGACCTGCGTTTTCTCGGTCGGGCTGACAGGATTTGAACCTGCGACCCCTTGACCCCCAGTCAAGTGCGCTACCAAGCTGCGCCACAGCCCGCGAGCCCCGAGGAGCCCACGTCGCCCGCGTCCGACCGGAGCGCGGAGCAACCCGACCAGCATAGCGGACGCCGGGCCTCCTCCGTGCCACGGCGCGTCGCACCGAGCACGCGACGAGCCCGACGGACGCGACGACCTCAGCCCGCCCGCACCACCGACCGCCGCGCCGCCAACCACGGCAACCCGAACCCCGCGAGCACCCCACCGAACCCGTCCGCCGCCAGGTCCCCGATCGTGTCGACGTACCCGACGAAGATCGCCGAGTCGACGTAGGTGTGCCCCGCCCACTCCCCGATCTCCCACACGGCACCGATGCCGAACGCCGCCACGGTCGTCACCACCACGACGACCGCGAGCGGGGACCGCGTGGCCGGCCGTACGACCCGCAGGTCGGCGGCGATGACGTACGCGACGGCCGCGAGCAGCCCGGTCAGCAGGACGTGCACGACCTTGTCCCACAGGAACACCGAGGTGTACCACTCCAGGACGCTCGACCACCCGGCGACGAGGACGAGCACGCACACGAGCACGTCGAACGCGGGCCGCAGCCCGAGCATCCGCGGCACGACCACCCCGAGCAGGCACAGTGCCATCACGGGGAACGCGGTCCCGCCCCACCCGATGGTCGCGACGACGAGGCTCGCGAGGGTCAGCGCCCGCACGACGTCGGCGGCGAGGAACCGCGGGCGCAGGAACGTCGGCCCGAGCGTGGCGATCACGCGGCCCACCGCACAACGGCGTGCACGGCAGCGTGGTCGGAGGGCCACACGCCGGCCGGCCTGCGGTCCGACACGGCGACGCGGTCGACGGTCGTCTCCGCCGTGACGAGGACCCCGTCGATGCGCCGGCCCCCGACACGCGGCGTCGCGTAGTGCGGGTACGTCCCGAGGGGCGCGGTCACCGGCCGGGAGGCGCGACTCCAGCTGTCGACGACGCCCGCCTCCGCCAGTGCTCGCCAGGGGGCGGAGCCCACCCCGCAGTTCCAGTCCGCCAGCACGACGGCGGGCAGGCCGCGCTCCCGGACGAGCCGCCCGAGCAGTTCGGCGGAGCGCAGTCTGGCCCAGGGCGAGACGACGTCGAGGTGGGTGGCGAGGGCGGTGAAGGACACGCCCGTGGCGCGGTCGCGGACGACGGCACCGACGACGTGCCGCGGGAACGCAGTGGCCCAGCTCCGGGAGCCGGGCCGGTTCGGTGTGCGGGACAGCGCCCACGACCGTCGCTCGACGACCTCGAGCCGCGACCGGTCCAGGAACAGGCCCACCTGCTCCCCGCCCCCGCGCGGTCCGCGCCCGACCAGAACGGATTCCCAACGCGACCCGAGGGCGGCCGTGAGGTCCGCCGACTGCGCGGGCAGTGCCTCCTGAACGGCGAGGACGGTGGGTACTTCGGACGCGACGAGCGCGACCACCGCGTCCCGCCGTCGTTCCCACGCGTCGGGGTGGCCGACCGGACGCCGGACGCGGCGCCGGACGTTGAGGGTCATGCAGTGCACGTCGGGCGGCTGCACCGCGCCGATGAGCGGGCGGTCGTCGTCGGGCATGCCTCCCTTCTACGAGACGACACCCGTCGGATTCCCAGGGACCTCTCCGGACGGCTCGTAGGGTGGCCCGATGCGTTCCGGTCCCACCTCCCGTGTCCTCCTCGCACTCGCCGCCACCGGACTGCTGCTCGGGGCCGCCGGCTGCACGGCGGACCAGCACACGCCGGCGCGCCCGACCCTCGCGAAGGCGACCGCCGACACCGTGACGGTGGCCGCGCAGTCCGACGCCGCGGAACGCTCCGTCCGGGTCAGCCGTGCTCTGTTCGCGACCGCGCCCGGCGCGGTCGTCGCGCCGGCCGACGACGCG
>Ga0153989_1000041_pt1 | contig 31887 bp, 33 predicted proteins | sample TSNC073MetaG_FD_104701 | JGI IMG/M metagenome (GOLD analysis project Ga0153989, IMG submission 104701) | Attine ant fungus gardens microbial communities from North Carolina, USA - TSNC073 MetaG | ecosystem: Host-associated > Fungi > Mycelium > Unclassified | place: USA: North Carolina, Jones... | reverse complement strand
GCCGCGCAGGTGATCACGGCACCGAGCAGCATGCCACCGGAGTACCCGGCGGTCCCCGCGGACCCGCCGGTCCCGAGGGCGATCTGGAGCGCCGGCAGGACGGCGAAGCTGATGCCCGCACCGAGGTTGAACGCCCCGGCGTTCAGGCCCGGCAGGAAGCCCGGGTTCGAGTCCGGCGAGAGCACGATGCCGAGGCCGTTCAGGATGATGTTCGCGATGCCGGCGTACGTGATCCCGATCAGGACCGTCGCGGCGATGAGCACCGGGAGGGAGTGCACGCCGACGAGCGCCATGACCACGGTGGCGACGATGCTGCCGACGAGCCCGAAGCGGAGGACGGCGCGGTAGCCGAGTGTCGGCGCGAGCCGGCCGGCGAACGGCCCGACGACCCAGCCGACCAGCGCGTACGGGGTGAGGAACGCGAGCGAGGCGAGGTCGGCCTCCATGCCGAACCCGGCGTCCCGGTTCTGCGCGAGGCTCGTGACCAGGCCGTTCACGACCGCGAACACGCCCGTCATCGTGAGCAGGGTCGTCACGAGCAGCGCCCAGGTCGCCCGACGCTTGAGGAACCGCGTCTCGACGAGCGGCTCGCGCACCCGCGACTCGACCGCCCAGAAGACGCCGAAGGCCACGAGCGCGAGGACGATCCCGCCGACCACGAGCCCCCAGTTCGCCGCGGCGAGCTTGCCCGCCTCGTTGAACGCGGTGAGCAGCGCGCCGACGCTGACGACGAGCGGGAGCACGCCCCACCAGTCCATCCGGGTGCCGGCCGACGGCTTGGACTCGACGCCCCACGCCGCGACCATGACCGCCGCGATCACCGTGACGATCGCGATCACCCAGAAGATCCCGCGGAACCCGAAGTGCGTCGCGATCCAGCCACCGGCGAGGGCGTCGACGCCCGCGATGCCGCCGTTCACCGCGGTGAGGAGCCCGAGTGCCGCGCCGTAGCGCTTCGGGTCCGCGATCTCGTTGCGGAGGATGAGCAGCCCGATCGGGACGACCGGGCCGGTCACGCCCTGGATCATGCGGCCGACGAAGAGCATCGGCACGTTCACCGCGAGGGCGGCGACGACGCTGCCGACGAGCATCACCGCGAGCATCCCGAGCAGGACGCGCTTGCGGCCCACGATGTCCGACAGACGCGGCAGGAACAGGGAGAACAGCGCGGCCAGGGTGAAGAACAGCGTCTGCGAGAGACCGATCGTGGCGTCGTCGGTGTGCAGTTCGCGGGCCATCGTGACCAGCGCGGGGCTGAGCATGCTGGCGTTGAGCTGGAACGCGATGCAGGCGGCGAGGAGCGCCGCGGTGAGGGCGCCGATCGACTTCGTCGTCGATGTGGTGGTCATGGGGGTCAGTGCTCCGTGGTGGTCGTGGCGGCGGCGGATCGGGGGGTCCAGCCGGTGTCGGGTGTCTCGCCGATGCGCTCGAGGGCGTCGACGACGAGGTCCCAGAACCGGCCGTGGTCGAGCTCCAGCGCGGCGCTCGTGCGGCAGTCGTCCGGCGCCGGTGCACGGAAGTCGGCGACGGTCATGCCGAGGGTGAGGGCACCCTGGGTCTCGACGTGGATCGGGACCTTCACGGCGCGCACGACGGTCGGGTCGATGACGTACGCGACGGCGCAGGGGTCGTGCACGGGCGGCGCGTCGAAGCCCTGCGCGTCCTTGTACGTCTGACCGAAGAAGTCGAGCAGCTCGCCGACGAAGGCCGCCGGTGCGGTGCCCACGGCGGCGATGCGCGCGGCGACCTCCGGGGTCGCCAGGGCCTGGTGCGTGAGGTCGAGGCCGACCATCACGACGTCCCAGCCCGCCTCGAACACGATCGAGGCGGCCTCCGGGTCGATCACGATGTTGAACTCGGCGACCGGGCTCCAGTTGCCGACGTGCACACCGCCGCCCATGAGCACGACCTGCTTGACGCGCTCGACGATCCGCGGCTCCTTGCGGGCGGCGAGGGCGATGTTCGTCAGGCCACCGGTGGGGACGAGCGTGACCGTGCCGGGCTCGTGCGCCATGACGGTCTCGATGATGAGGTCGACCGCGTGCCGGTCGTCCAGCTCGAAGGACGGCTCGGGCAGCATCGGCCCGTCGAGGCCGCTCTCGCCGTGGATGTCCGGTGCGACCTCGATCTCGCGGAGCAGCGGGCGGTCGGCACCGGCGGCGAACGGCACGCCCGTGATCCCGGCGATGCGGGCGACGGCGAGGGCGTTCCGGGTGACCTTCGGGAGGGTCTGGTTGCCGACGACGGTCGTCACGGCGAGGAGCTCGATGTCCGGGTTGCCGTGGGCCAGCAGGATGGCGACGGCGTCGTCGTGGCCGGGGTCGCAGTCGAGGATGATCTTCGCTGGCTGGTGCGCGTCGGACACGTCGTGTGCTCCACTTCGTCGGGGATGAGGTCTGGGCTCGACGTGGTGGGGATCCGCGGCGGAGGATCAGCTCCCGCGGCACGTCAAGCGTTTGACATCAGAACACGTCAAGCGTTTGACGTCAAGTCGGACGCACCGTGCCGTCGCGGTACCCGGCCCTGCGCGCCGCCGGTCGGTAGCATCGTCGGGTGCCATCCTCCGCCGTCCCCGGCCGCCGTGTGACCGCAGCGATGGTGGCCGAACGCGCCGGTACGAGCATCGCCACCGTCTCGCTCGTCGTGAACGGCAAGGAGCGCGGACGGGTGTCCCAGCCCATCGCCGCTCGGGTACGGGACGCGGTCGAGGAACTCGGCTACGTCGTCGACCACGCCGCGAGCTCCCTGGCACGCGGCTCCGGCGACCTCGTCGTCCTCATCGCCCCGGACCTGTCGAACCCGTTCTTCGCCGAGGTGATCCGCGGCGTCCGGGACACCGTCGGCGACCGGTTCCAGCTCGTCCTCTCCGTCACCGAGCGCGGGGCCCAGCCCGTCGCCGCCGACGTCCGGCGCTTCGAGCGGCTGCGCCCGGCGGGGATCCTCGTCGACGCCCCGGCCGCGGGCGAGCCGATGAGCGCCTCGGTCCCGGTCGTGCTGCTCGACGCCCCGGGCGGGGACGAGGCCGTCAACTACGACCTGAGGCCCGGCGTGCACGAACTCGTCGCCCACCTGCACGAGCGCGGGCACCGGCGGGTCGGCTACCTCGACGGCACCTCCCGCGCGGCGACGTTCGGCGTCCGCCGGGAGCTGTTCGAGGAGGCGTGCGCCGCTGCGGGCATCGCGGTCTCCGAGGTCACGGCCCGGGCCGACCTCACGGTGGACGCCGCGGCCTCGGCGACCGAACACGTCCTCGAGGCCTGGCAGGACGACGAGGTCACCGCCGTCGTCGCGGCCGCCGACACCCTGGCGTACGGGGTGCTCCGGGTGGCCGGCCGGCTCGGGATCGCGGTCCCCGGGGAGCTCGCCGTCGCGGGCTTCGACGACCTGCCGTCGTCGTCGGTCACCGCGCCGGCCCTCACGAGCGTCGCGCTCCCCGGTGCGGACCTGGGGCGTGCGGCGGCCCTGCGGTTGCTCGCGACGCTCGACGGCACCGCGCCGGAGGCCTCCGCGCTGCCGACGCGGCTCGTCCCCCGCGCGAGTACGGGCGCGTAGCGCCGGCGCCCCCGGACCCGCCGGCCGGGCCCGAGACTCGGCCTCCGCGACCGATCTCGCGCCGTTGGTCGCGAGATCGGTCGCCCGGCGCGAGTCTCGGCCACCGGTCGGGCGGGAGCCGGCCCGAGATTGGTCGCCCGGCGCGAGTCGCGGCCACGTACCGGACGGGAGGCGCGGTGCGAGCCCGCACCGCGCCTCCCGTCCGGACGTGGTCGCGACCACGCCGCCAGGGCGACAGATCCCGCGGTCCCGGTCCGTCCGCAACCGCGAGAGCGACAGTTCCCCGCGGAAGTTGCGCGGAGAACTGTCGCTTTGGCGAAGGTGGCGGGCCGGCGACCTACCGGTCGGCGCGGTCGGCCGGGGCCGGCTCGGCGCGGTCGGCCGAAGCCGAGGCCGGGGCGCGGCCCTCGCGCTGCGCCCGCTCGAGTTCGTCGGCCTCGGCGCCGCCGACCGCCTCGCCACGGGCGACCATGCCGGCCGTGTCCGACAGCCTGATCTGCGGCAGGAACAGGGCCAGCAGGAACGCCACCGCGATGAACGGCAGCAGGTACCAGAACACCGGCGCCAGGGAGTCGGCGTACGCGTTCACGATCCCGTCCTGCACCGCCTCGGGCAGCTTCGCCACCGTCGCCGGGTCGATGCTGCCCGCGGACGACGCCGCATCGGTCGCCGAACCGCCCGCCCCGCGGAACACGTCGGTGAGTGCGGTCGTGAGCCGCGCCGTGAACAGCGCCCCGAAGACGGCGGTGCCGAGGGAGGCGCCGACCTCACGGAAGTAGTTGTTCGTCGAGGTCGCGGTGCCGACCTGCTCGGCGGGCACGGCGTTCTGCGCGACGAGGACGACCACCTGCATGATCAGCCCGAGGCCCGCGCCGAAGACGAACAGGTAGACGCAGATCAGCCAGATCGGGGTGTCCGCCGCGAGCTGGGTCATGGCGAGCATCGCGATCGCGACGAGGATCGTGCCGAGGATCGGGAACATCCGGTAGCGGCCGGTCTTCGTGATCAGGTTGCCGGACGCGATCGACGTCCCGATGAGGCCCGCCATCATCGGCAGCATCAGGAGACCGGAGACCGCGGCCGACGTGCCGGAGGCCATCTGCAGGAACGTCGGGACGAAGCCGATCGCCGCGAACATGCCGATGCCGAGCACGAGGCCGATGCCGGTCGCGAGCAGGAACGTCCGGTTGCGGAAGAACGACAGCGGGAGCACCGGGTCCTGCGCGCGGGACTCGACGAGCACGAGGAGCGCGGCGGCCACGACGAGTCCGGCGAACCAGGCCCAGGTCTCGGGGGCGTCCCAGCCGTGGTCCCTGCTACCGCCGAACTCCGAGAAGAACACCAGGCACGTGGTCGCGGCGGACATGAACAGCACCCCGAGCACGTCGATCCGCTTCGTCGCCTTCTTGCTCGGCAGCGTCAGGGCGAACCAGGCGACGAAGAACGCCGCGATGCCGACCGGGATGTTGATGTAGAACGCCCAGTTCCACGTGAGGTGGTCGACGAAGAAGCCGCCGAGCAGCGGGCCGCCGATCGCGGACAGGCCGAAGATCGCACCGAGCGGGCCGAGGTACTTGCCGCGCTGGGAGGCCGGCACGATGTCGGCGATGATCGCCTGCGACAGGATCATCAGCCCGCCGCCGCCGAGGCCCTGCATCGCCCGGAACACCACGAGCTGCGTGAAGTCGCCCGCGAAGGCACACCCGGCCGACGCGATCGTGAACAGCGCGATCGCGATGAGGAACAGGTTGCGACGACCGAGGACGTCACCGAACTTGCCGTAGACGGGCATCACGATGGTGGAGGCGAGCAGGTACCCGGTGGTCAGCCACGCCTGGTGGGCGACGCCGCCGAGCTCGCCCACGATGGTGGGCATCGCGGTGGAGACGATGGTCTGGTCGAGGCTGGAGAGCAGCATCCCCGCGATCAGCGCGGAGAAGATGATCCAGATCCGGCGCTGCGTGAGGAGCAGTGGCCCGTCGGAGCCTGGGCGAGCACGCTTGGTCGTGCCCGGCGCGGTGGCGCTCATGGAGTGGTGTCCTGTCCGGTCGTGATGGCCGCCCTGAGCAGGCGGAGGTTCTCGGTGAGCAGCTCGTCGAACGCCGGGCCGGCCGCTTCGTCGAAGGCGTCGTCGAAGTACGTCTCCGCCGTGACCTTCAACAGCGCCGCGGCGCCCTCGGTCACCAGGCGCGCGCGGCGATCGGCGGGGTCCCCCCATCCGAACCGCCGGCGCACCGCTTCGGTGACCCGGGCGAGCTGCGCGTCCGTCGCCGAGAGGAACCGGGCGACGAGCGCCGGCTCCCGTTCGAAGACCCGGCGGACCAGTGCCTCGTCGGCGCGGTCGATGCCGACCCGGTGGAACTGGTCGATCGCCAGCGCGACGATCGCGTCGAGCGGGTCGAGGTCGCCCGACACGATGCCGCCTGCGGCGAAGCGGTCGATCGCCTCGACGTCGGCGTGCAGCTCGATCCCGAGGACGACGTCCTCCTTCGACGCGAAGTGGTTGAAGAAGGTCCGCCGGGACACCCCGACGGTCTCGCAGAGCTGCTCGATCGTGAATCCGTGCAGCCCGTGCTCGACCGTCGAACGGCGCGCTTCGACGATCATGCGTCGGCGGAGCGTGCGGGTGCGTTCGGTGGTGCTCACCGAGCAAGAATTGCACTCTCACGCTGAAAGTGCAACGAGAGGTCGGGTTACAGGGCCTTCTCGAAGCAGAGCGACCACGGCATCGTCGCGGCGTACGGCTCGTACACGTCGATCCGCGTCCACCCGGTCTTCTCGTACAGCGCTACGGCCTCCGGCTGCTTGTCACCGGTCTGCAGGATGAGCCGCGCCGCACCGTGCTCCCGGGCGACCTGCTCGCCCTCGGCGAGCAGTGCGGTCGCCGCACCCTTGCCGCGGGCCTCGGCGAGCACGATGAGGCGTTTCAGCTCGACCTCGTCGCCGAGCCGGCGGACGGCGATGTGCCCGAGTGCCGTCCCGTCCTCGTCGATCGCGAGCAGCGAGGTGATCACCGCCGCGGGGTCGACGGCCAGTGATCGGTCGCGGGCAGCGGTGACGGACGGGTCCTCGCCCTGGTTCGACGAGCCGTATCGCTCGTGCATCTCCTCGTCCATGCGGGCGCGCAGCGCCACGCCGCGGGCGTCCTCCCACGGGACGCGTTCGATCGTGATCACGACGGACGATCCTGTCACGGATGCCAGCGCCGGCGCGAGGTGGTCGACCCCGCGGACGCTCACGCCGTGCCGGCCAGGGCCGCGATCGGCCCCTCCCCGGCACGGAACGCGGCGAGCGCCGCAGCGGCGTCGTCGTACACGACCGCGGCACCCGCGCCGCGGAGCTCGTCGCCGCCGATCCCGCCGGTCATCACGGACACGCAGGGGACACCTGCGGTCCCGGAGGCCTCGACGTCCCACATCGCGTCGCCGACCATGACGGCATGGTCGGCGGGCACTCCGGCGCGGTCGAGGGCGACCTGCACGATCCCGGGGTGCGGCTTCGCTTCGTCGACGTCCTCGGAGCTCGTCACGGCGGTGATCCACTGCTCGGCGTCGAGGAGGTCGCGCAACCGCTCGAGCTCGGGACCGGGGGCGCTGGTGGCGAGCACGACGGCGTGACCGGCACCCGCCACCGCCTCGAGCAGTTCACGCGCTCCGGGCAGCAACCGCAGTCGCGGCAGGTGCTCGGCGTAGTACGCGGTGTGGAACGTCTTCGCGGTCGATCGGACCTCGTCCGTCGCGTCGGGCAGGAGCGACTCGAGCAGCTTGGCCGAGTCCATGCCGATCGCCCGGTGCACGCGCCACGCGTCGACGGGCGAGCCCGCCTCGCGACAGGCGCGCCACCAGGCGTCGACGTGGGCGTAGTTCGAGTCGACGAGGGTCCCGTCGATGTCGAACAGGACAGCGGTGGAGGGTGCGTCGGGCATCCCTCCACCCTGGCCTGGAGGCGCGGATCGCCTCTCAGGGGCGACCCGCGTCCGTCAGACGGTGATCGAGTCGCCTGCGGACAGGATCTGCACCGGCACGGGTCCGAGGCCGTCCGGGCCGAGGAACCGTGCGGCGGACTGCTGCCCGAGCTCGCTGAGCATCGCCTCGTGGATCTGCACGGCGTGCTCCGGCGAGACCGCGCGGACGTAGTCGACGGCGTCGGCGGTGCTCGTCCACGGGCCGCTCGTCGGCAGCAGCAGGGTCCGCACCGGGACGCCGGGCACGAGGTACGCGTCGCCGGGGTGGAAGACGGCCCCGTTCACGAGGTACCCGACGTTCGCGACGGTCGGGATGTCCGGGTGGATGACGGCGTGCTCCTCGCCGAAGACCTGCACCGAGAACGGGCCGAACTCGAAGGCGTCACCCGCGGCGACGGCGGCGACCCGGCCGTCGTGTGCGCCGAGCTGGTCGACGATCGCCGCGGGCCCACGGACGACGAGCGCGTCGTTCGCGTCGAGGGCGGCACGGACGGCATCGACGTCGACGTGGTCGAAGTGCTCGTGGGTGACGAGCACGGCGACGGCGTCCTTCGCGAGGTCAGCTGCCTCGGGCGTGAACGTGCCCGGGTCGATCACGAGGGTGGCGCCGTCCTGCTCGATGACGACGGTGGCGTGGTTGTACTTCGTCAGCTCCATGCCGACGATTCTACAACCGTGTTGTACATCCCGGTCCGGATCGGGCTGGATCGGACTGAGAGGCCGCTCACCGTTCGAGTCGCGCAGCGATGCGGTCGAACAGTTCCGGGACCTGCGCGAGCACCGCGCGCTCGGCCTCGGACAGGTCGGCCCCGATGACCGACGCGAACGTCCCGGCGCGCGCACGACGCTCCCGGAGCATCACCGCCCGGCCGGCGTCGGTGAGGCGGATCACCGACACCCGTCTATCGCCCTCCGACGCGACGCGGTCGACGAAGCCGCGCTCCTCGAGCTCAGCGACGGTCCTCGACTGTCCCTGGTGCTTGACGCCGCGGGCACGGGCGAGCTCCGCGATCGTCTGCGGCCCCTGCCGGTCCAGCAGTCCGAGGCTCGCGCTCTGCGCCTGCGGGATCTCGTCCGTGAGTGCCCGCGTGGCCCGCACGATCCGACCGATCGACGCGCGGAGCGCCTCGGCGAGGTCGTCCGGCGCGGTCGTCATGCCCTCGACCGTACCGCCGGAACACCGCCCGTCCGTCGGCTCAGCCACCATCGGGTTGGATCTGGGGATGGCCAGCGTCTCGATCGTCGTCCCGGTGCGCGACGACGCCGCCCACCTGCGTCGGTGCCTCGACGCGGTCGCGGCGCAGTCGGTCCTCGCCGACGAGGTCGTCGTGGTCGACAACGGCAGCCGCGACGACAGCGCCGACGTCGCGAGGGCCGCCGGCGCGGTCGTGCTCACCGAACCGGTCCGCGGCATCGCCCGGGCCTCGGCGCGCGGCTACGACCGGGCGACCGGTGACGTCCTCGTCCGCCTCGACGCGGACTCGGTCCCGCCGCCCGGGTGGGTCGCCGACGCCCTCCGACTGCTCGACGGTCCTGGGGTCGTCGCGGTCACCGGCCCCGGACGTCCGCACGACGGCGGCGCACTCGTCGGGCGGCTCTGGGACGCCGTGTACATGCGGCCGTACTTCGCGTTGATGTGGGCTGCCCTCGGACACCCGCCGCTGTTCGGGTCCGCCATGGCGATGCGGCGGGAGACCTGGCGTGCGGTCCGCTCCCGCTCCCACCGGTTCGACCCCGAGGTCCACGACGACGTCGACCTGAGCATGCAGCTCGATCCGGCCTGGCGGGTGGTGGCCGACCCGGCGCTCACGGTGCAGGTGTCCGGGCGGCCGCTGTCGGGCATCGGCTCCGCCGCGCTCCGGACGCGACGGGCGTTCCACACCTTCCGGGTGAACGGACGTCGGGCGAACCCGGTGCGCCGCTGGGCGCGACGGGCGCGGGTGTCGCTCCGGCGGCGGTCGACCGGCGAGTGGTGGCGCGGACGCTGACGAGCGTCCGGGTCGTCACCGGAGGGCGACCCACACGGGGAACGCGGCCGCGGCGCTCCACGCCTGGGGACGGCAGGCCGCCGGGTACGGTGCCGGCCGGGCGACCTCGGACGCGTCGTCCCCGGCGTGCAGCTCCGGCATCCGGAAGTCGAACGCCACCGCGGCCGCGAGGAGCTGCTCGGCGAGCGCCCTGGCCTCGACGTGGTGTCCGGAGCGGGTGAGCCCGGCGATCACCACCGCGGTGTCGTGCGCCCAGACCGTCCCCCCGTGGTAGCTGAGCGGCCAGTACCCGGCGGCCGTCGTGGACAGGGTCCGGAGGCCGAAGCCGCTCGCGAGGTCGGGGCTCACGACGCGCGCCGCGACGACGGCTTCCTCGTCGGGGGTGAGCAGCCCGGTGCCGAGGAGGTGGCCGATGTTGCTCGTGACAGAGTCCACCGGACGCTTCCGGGCATCGAGCGCGATCGCGGGGTACCGACCGATGTCGTCCGTCAGCCAGAAGGACGCACGGAAGCGCTCGGCGAGCCGGGCGGCCCAGGTGCGCCACGCGTCGGCGCCGTCGCGGCCGAACGCGTCGAGCAGGTCGGCGCCGTGCACCGCGGCCTCGTGGGCGTAGCCCTGCACCTCGCACAGCGCGATGGGCCCGTCGGCGAGGCTGCCGTCCCGCCACTGCACGCTGTCGCCGGAGTCCTTCCACCCCTGGTTGGCGAGCCCCCGGCCGGACTCGTCGACGTACTCGAGCAGTCCGTCGCCGTCGGCGTCACCGTGGTCGCGCATCCAGGCCAGCGCGCGCTCGAGGGTCGGCAGGAGCGCCTCGACCTCGGCCTCGGGGAGCCCGGCACGCCAGGCGTCGTGGAGCAGGCACACCCAGAGCGCGGTGGCGTCCACGGTGCCGTAGTACAGCGGAGGGAGGGAGATCTCGTCGTTGTCGACCGGGAGGGACGCCTGCCGCAGCTCGTGCATGATCTTGCCCGGCTGCTCGGCCGTGGCCGGATCGTCCACGGAGCCCTGCAGCGCGGCGAGGACGCGGAGGGTGCCTCCCGCGGTGCTCGTGTCGACGGGGAGCAGGAATCGTGCCGCCCAGATCGAATCGCGTCCGAACAGGGTGAAGAACCAGGGGGCACCCGCGGCGAGGAACTCCCCCTCGGGCCGGACGAGCCGGAGCGCGTCCAGGTCGTCGGTCGCGCGCTCGAGCCACCGACGGAGCCGGTCGTCCCGCACGCCGTCGGGAGCGTGGAACGGGCGAGCACTCGTGGCGCCGCGCACCACGGCGTCCGGCGTCTCGACCGTGCAGTCCCAGCCGAGGACGACCTCCCCCGCACGGTGCGGTGTCCACCGCAGGATGACGTCGCCGTCGTCGATGCGGACCTCGGCTCCCGGGGCGTCGAGGCGCACCCGGACCGAGCCCGAGGTCCAGGATGCACCGTGGACGGACGCCTCGGCGTCGACCGGCTCCGGTCCGCGGCCGCCCTTCACGGCGTCCATGCCGGCGGCGTCGGGCGTGATCCGGACCGTCACCACGAGCGGCCCGGGATCGGAGGCCCGCAGGCGGTCGCGCACGCACAGCCGCTCCGCGACGCCGTCGATCCGCACGGTCCGGCGCCGGTCGAGCCGGACGTCCGGGTCGGCCCCGGCGCCGTCGAGGCCGCGGAGGAGTCCGGTGAACACCACCTCGCGGGCCCCCGCCGGCACGGTGGCGATCGCCTCCACCTCGGTGCCCTCGACGCTCACCCGCACGGCGGACACGAACCGCTGGTCCCCGGTCCAGTAGCCGTGCACGGGGTTCGCCCCCATCGCGCCGTCCCGACCGGACCACGCCTGGGTCGGGGCCGCGATCACGGCGACCTCGTCGTGCAGGAGTGGCTGGAGCGGCACCGCCGGGTGCGCGGCGGCGAGCTCGGTGGGTGCTGTGGAGGTGGAGGTCATCTGGCTTCCTCGTCGACGGGTTCGGGGAACGGGGTCCGGGCGCTGGTGCTCCAGCTCGGTGCGGGTCGGGGTGCGTCCGGCAGCCGACGCACGGGCAGGGGATCGACGCGGATGCCGCTCGGCTCGCCGGGGTCACGGCTGATCCGCACCGCGCGGCCGCCGTCGTGGTCGGCCACGGCCTCGACGAGCGTCGATGCGTGCCCGCGGTGGAGGACGCCGACTCCCTCGTCGAGCTCGATGCCGTCGGGCAGCACCCCGTCGGCGACCGCCGCGCGGAAGACCGGCGACCGGTCCGGGTCCGAGTCGGTGTGGACGCCGAGCGAACCGGGCACGAGGCCGAGCCCGTCGGCGACGACCGTGGGTTGCGGGCCGAAGCTCTGCGTGACGCCGCCGGCGTGCCAGCACAGCGCGCCGGCCGATCCACCGGCGAGCACGACGCCGGCCTCCCACGCCTCCCGCAGGACGTCGTCGAGTCCGTGCGCGCGCCACACCGCGAGCAGGTTCACGACCGAGCCGCCCGACACCCAGACGACGTCGGCGCCGAGGACGGCGTCGCGGAGCGAGGGCACGTTCCGCTTCGGGAAGAACCGGAGGTGTGCCGCGTCGACGCCGATGGCCCGTGCGGCGGCGAGTTCGGCTCCCTCGACGGCCCGCTGGTCGCCACCGGCGGTGTTCACGTGGAGGACGCGCGGTGCACGGTCGGCCGGCACGCGGGCCAGGCGGATCGCCTCGACGAGCAGCGGGCCGTACGCCGTGTCGTCCCACGCGCCGTCGACGAGACCGCCGCAGGTCGCGAGGACGGTGGGTTCGGAGGCGCTCACTCCTTCACCGCCCCGTCGCTGGAGTTCATGATCCGCTTCTGGAACACGAAGAACGCGACCGCGACCGGGATGGTCATGACGAACGCCGCCGCGAGCTTGATCGGGTACTGGTTCCCCGCGCTGAGTGCTCCCGACGCGAGCGATGCGACGCCCTTGGTCAGGGTGGTCAGCCCCGGCGAGGACGAGGACACGATGAAGTGCGGCAGCTCGTTCCAGGACGCCTGGAACGACAGGATCGTGATCGTCACCACGGCCGGGCGGGCCATCGGCAGGACGATCGACCAGAACGTCCGGAAGGTCCCGGCACCGTCGATCTTCGCCTGCTCCTCGACGCTCACCGGGATGGACTCGAAGAAGTTCTTCATGATGAAGACCCCGGCGGCGTCCACGAGCAGGGGCACGATCATGCCGGAGTACGAGTCGTACATGCCGAGCTGGTTGATCACGAGGAACTTCGGGATGAGGAGCACGACGCCGGGGACGGCCATCACGGCGACGAGCGCGGCGAACACCGTCTGCCGACCGCGGAAGCGCAGCCGCGCGAGGGCGTACCCGGCGAGCGAGTCGAAGAAGATCCGCCCGAGCGTGACGAACACCGCGACGATGACGGAGTTCATCGTCCAGACGCCGAAGTCCGAGTTCTGGAACAGCGACCCGAACGCGGCCGCGGTCCACGTGGTGGGGAGCGACAACGGGTGCAGCGAGGCGTCCTGGTCGGTCTTGAACGCGTTCACGATCGCGACGTAGAACGGCAGCAGGTAGACGACCGCGATCACGATGCCGACGACGAGCAGGACGATGCTGCGTGGGGTGGGCCGACGCGGCGCCCGCCCCGGACCGGGCGCCTGTGTGACGGTGGCGGCGCGGAGGTCCGGCACCGTGCCTCCAGGCCGTGCTGAGGTGGGTGTGCTGGTCATCGCACCGATCCCTTCTCGATCCACCGCATGCGGCGGCGGGACACCGGGCGCTCGCGCAGCGCCCAGCGCTGCAGCAGCGTGAAGACGACGATGATGCCGAACAGGATGAACGCGATCGCCGCGCCCACCCCCCACTGCTGGCTCTGGAACGCCGACGTGTAGGACAGGTACGCGGGTGTCAGCGTCGTGTTCGCCGGCGCGCCCTTCGTGCCCGTGTAGATCTGGTCGAACACCTGCCACGTCCCGATGAGCCCGAGGGTCAGCACCGTGAAGAGCGTCGGCCGGAGCTGCGGCAGCGTGATCCGCCAGAACCGGGTCCAGGCGCCCGCGCCGTCGATCATCGCGGCCTCGTCGATGTCCGGCGACAGGTTCTGCAACGCGGCGAGGAAGAGCAGCATGAACGTGCCGCTCGTGGTGAACACCGCCAGCAGGATGAACGCCGTCATCGCGACGGAGGGGCCGGAGAGCCACTCCCACCAGGAGATGCCGAGCATCGTGTGGTCGGCGAGCACCGCCGGCGGGTTCCCGGCACCGAGGTGGAACAGGCCGGTCGGCTCGTTGAACCAGTTCGGCCCGTGCACGCCGATCCAGCCGATGATCGTGTTGACCGCACCGGTCGACGAGAACAGGAACAGCCAGAGGACGGTGATGGCGACGGAGCTCGTCACCGAGGGGAAGTAGAACGCGGTCCGGAAGAAGCCGCGCCCGCGCAGGGCCCGCCCGTTCACGAGGAGGGCGAGGCCGAGCGCGACGGCGGTCTGCAGCGGCACGACGAACACGACGTACCAGAGGTTGTTCCGCAGCGCCGTGCCGAAGTTCTGCTCGTCGAGGCCGCCGCCACCGAGGATCTTCGCGTAGTTCTGGCCGCCGACGAACGAGACGCCGGAGGAGAACGGACTCCCGACGCCGCGCCAGTCCGAGACGCTCACCCACGCGGCCATGAGCACCGGGACGGCGAGGAACAGGCCGAGCACGATGATCGTCGGCGCGGTGAACAGCCAGCCGGAGACGGCTTCGGCGCGGTTCTTCCGGGACACGGTCTCAGCCCTTCAGCGCGGCGGCCATGTTCTTCTGGACGCCGTCGAGCAGGGTCTTCGTGTCGGTGGTCTTCAGACTGCCGAGCTTGGAGTCGAAGTCGGCGATCACGTCCGCCGTCCCGGCCTTGTTCGGGACGCCGCGGGCGCTGTCGGCCTCGTCGAGGAACGCCGCGTACTGCGGGTACTCCTGCTTCCACTTGCTCGCGGCGGACTCGACCGACGGCATCACGCCGAAGGCCTTGGCGAACGCGAGCTGCTGCGACGTGCTGGTCATCTTCTCGACGAAGGCCAGGGCCGCCTTCTGGTTGGGCGAGTCCTTCGCGATGCCCCAGCAGTTCGTGAACTGGAGCGTCCCGGCGCCCTTCGGCCCCTTCGGCAGCTGGACGACCTTGTAGTCGACGTCCGGGTAGCTCGAGGACATCGCGCCGGTGAGCCAGTTGCCCTCGACGGTCATCGCGGCCTTGCCCTTGCCGAAGGCGTCGCCGCCCCAGCTCTCACCGAGGTCGCTGGAGAACTTGGTGGACCCGTCCTGCAGCAGACCCTTCACGTAGTCGAGCGCTCGGACGTTCGCGGCGGAGTCGACGGTGGCCTTCGTCTGGTCGGCGTTCGTGAGGGCTCCGCCCGCCTGGGCCATGAACGCCCCGAGCCGCTCGTACTGCGGGCTCATCGTGAGGCCGACGTGGCCGTCGCGGGTGAGCTTCTGCGCGACGCCGGCGAGCTGGTCCCAGGTGGTCGGGACGTCGCTGTCGGTGAGGCCGGCGGCCTGCCAGTCCTTCGTGTTGATGAACAGGGCGAGGGTGGAGAAGTCCTTCGGGGCGCAGTAGAGTTGGTCGTCGACGGTGAACGACTTCGTGAGGGTCGGGTAGAAGTCGCTCTTGTTGGTGAGGTCGTCGCCGTAGGCCAGGAGTGACCCGTTCGCGGCGTAGCCGGTGAGGGACGAGGTGCTGACGTAGAAGACGTCGGCGGGCTTGCCGGACGCGAAGCCCTGGGCGAGCTGCTGGTCGAGGTTGTTCGCCGGCTGGACGGAGACGCCGGTACCGGAGGACTTCGACCACGCGGCCGCCGCGCTCTTCACGGCGGCGGTCTCGGCGTCGCCGGACGAGCCGATCAGGACGGTGAGGTCCTCGTCGCCGGAGGTGAGCTTGCCGGCGCTGCCGGTCGCTCCGCCGGAACCGCTCCCGCTGAAGCCGGAGCCACAGGCGGAGAGGGTCAGGGCTGCGGTGAGCGCCATCGCTCCCGCGGTCAGCATGCGTGCTGTGCGTCGTTGCATCGGGTGGACTCCTCATCGAGTGTTCGGGTTCGATCGTTCAAATTTGATCGATCAAACGAGATGACCATACACCTCGGAGGCACTACGGTGAACCCCATGACGCACCCAGCCACCGTCGCCGACGTCGCGCTCGCGGCGGGCGTCTCGCGGCAGACGGTGTCGAACGTGCTGAACCGGCCCGAGGTCGTCCGTCCCGAGACCCTGTCCCGTGTACAGGCGGCCATCGACGGGCTCGGGTACCGCCCGCACGCCTCCGCCCGACGGTTGCGCACCCGGCAGAGCTCCACCCTCGGCGTCCGGCTCGAACCCGTGAACGGGATCTCCGGCGCAGTGCTCGACCGGTTCCTGCACGCGCTGGTCGAGTGCGCCGACGAGCGGGGCATGCGGATCCTGCTCTTCACCGCGACCGACGTCGACGACGAGCTCGCGCACATGGAGCGGCTCGTCGAGGGGTCGGACGTCGACGGCTTCGTGCTCACCTCGACGTTCCACGGCGACCCCCGCGCCGCCTGGCTGGGCGAGCGGGACGTCCCCTTCGTCACGTTCGGCCGCCCGTGGGGACTCCCGGACATGGACGCGGCACCCCATCCCTGGGTCGACGTCGACGGGCGGACCGGCCTGCGCGAGGCCACGGACCACCTGCTCGCCCAGGGGCACCGGAGGGTCGGGTTCCTCGGCTGGCCGAGCCCGTCCGGGCAGGGCGACGAGCGGCGACGGGGCTGGCAGGACGCGGTGCGCAGCGCCGGACTCCCCGTCGACGTGGGGCTGACCTGCGAGGACGACGTGGCCGAGGCCACCCGGACGGTCGCCGCCGCGATCGACGACGGGGCCGTCGTCGACGCGCTGGTCTGTGCCTCCGACACGCTCGCGCTCGGCGCCCGGTTCGCGCTCGGCGGCGGGGTCCCGGTGGTCGGCTACGACGACACCCCGGTCGCCGAGGCGCTCCGCATCTCGAGCGTGGAGCAACCCCTCGTCGAGGTCGCCTCGGCCGCCGTCGAACTGCTCATGGGCGCGGGCCGCTCCGTGCTGCCGGCGTCGACGGGGCACCGCCTCCTCGCACCGCGGGTGGTCTGGCGGGGCTGACCGCGCCCCCGCGAGCGTGCGCGCTAGGTGCCGCGACCCGGCCGCGCCCGCACGTGCGCCCGCTCCCCCTGCGGTCCGTACAGGCAGAGCACCTCGGTCACCTCGTCGGTCACGTTGCCGATCCAGTGCGGCGTGTGGGTGTCGAACTCGGCGACCTCGCCCGGCCCGAGGTCGAGGTCGTGCTCCCCGAGCAGGAGCCGCAGCCGGCCGGAGAGCACGTAGAGCCACTCGTAGCCCTCGTGCGTCTTGAGCGTGGGCTCGCCGCCCGGCGAGCGCGGCGGGAACAGCTGCTTGAACGACCGCACGCCGCCGGTACGCCGGGTGAGCGGCACGACCACGCGCCCGCCGTGCAGTTCCGGTTTGAGGTGCACGCGCGGGTCACCCGTCTGCGGCGCCCCGACGAGGTCGTCGAGCGGCACCTGGTAGGCGCGGGCGAGCGGCAGGAGGAGTTCGAGCGTCGGCTTCCGCTGTCCCGACTCCAACCGCGAGAGCGTCGAGACGGAGATGCCGGTCTCGGCGGCGAGCGCGGCGAGCGTGACGTCTCGGCGCGCACGCAGCGCGCGGAGGCGGGGGCCGACCCCGTCGACGACCTGAGCGGTCGCACGCGGCGCGATCCGTTCCTCCCGACCGTGTGGCACGGCGACCATCTTGCCACTCCGGCAAACAGGATTGCCAGTCGATCACGGGACGCCGCAGGATGCACGCATGCGTGATCACTACGACGTCATCGTCGCCGGCGGTGCAGCCGCCGGCCTGTCAGCAGCCCTCGTCCTCGGCCGATCGCGACGCTCCGTCCTCGTCGTCGACGCCGGCGAGCCCCGCAACGCACGGGCCGCGGGCGCACACAACTACCTCGGCCGCGAGGGAGTGTCGCCGTCCGAGCTGTCCCGGATCGGGCGCGACGAGGTCGCCGCCTACGGCGTCGAGGTGACGGCCGGGAGGATCGTGGCCGCGTCCGCCACCTCCGGTGACCGTGTCGACCCGGTCGGCTTCTCGGTCACGCTGGAGTCCGGCGCGGTCGTCACCTCGCGCAGGCTCGTCGTCGCCTCCGGCGCCGAGGACGTCCTGCCGGAGGTCCCCGGCCTCGCCGAGCAGTGGGGGCGCGGGGTCGTGCACTGCCCGTTCTGCCACGGGTGGGAGATCCGCGACCGGCGGATCGGCGTCCTCGTGACGACACCGACCGGGGCGCACCACGCGCTCATGTTCCGGGCGCTGAGCGAGCACGTGACGGCCTTCGTCACCGAACCATCACTCGTCGACGACACCACCATGGAAGGTTTGCGCGCCCGGGGCATCGCGATCGTGGCGGGACCGGTGGCGCGGGTCCTGTCGTCCGGTGACGCCCTGCGCGGCGTCGAGCTCGGGTCCGGCGACGTCGTCGAACTCGACGCACTCGCCGCCGCGAGCACCGTCGAGGCGCGGGTCAGGTTCCTCGCCGGACTCGGTCTCGAGGCGGTCGACCAGCGGATGGGCGACGTCCGGTTCGGGAGTGCCCTCGCGGTCGACGGCGCCGGGCAGACGGCGGTCCGGGGCGTGTACGCGGCGGGGAACGTGGCGTCGCCGATGGCCACCGTGATCGCGTCCGCCGCGGCGGGGACACAGGCGGGAGCGGCGGTGCACGGCGACCTCGTGCAGGCCGACCTGGCGGCGGCACTGGCGGGCGCGCGGGCCTGACGAACGGTGCGAGGTCGGGGCGCCGTCAGTCGACGCGGTAGCCCGCCTGCGCGGCCAGGAGCGGCGCGAGCGTGTAGAGCTGGTCGGCACCGATCGTCGCGCCGCGGAACCCCTCGAGCCGCTCCACGCGATCGAGGTCGGCTCCGCGCAGGTCCACGTGCTCGATCCGGGTGTTCGACCCCTCGGCCGCGCGGATCCTCGTACCCTCGAACGACACCCGGAGCAGTCGGGCGTCAGCGATGTCCAGCTCGTCGACGACGCAGTCGCGGAAGACGACGTCGGTCAGGGTGGAGCCGCGCAGGTTCACGAACCCGAGCTTCATCCCGACGAACTCGACGCCGTTCAGCCCCGCGTCGTACAGCTCGGCCGAGCCCACGCGCCCGCCGGCGATGCGGACCTCGCGCCACGCGCTGCTCGATGCCCGCAGGACCGGGGCGTCGAGCACCTCGACGACCGAGTCCCGCACCCGGAGCCCGCGGAGATCGGCACCGTCGGCGCGGAGCGTCCGGATCACCGACTCCTCGATCTCGAGGTCCGGCAGCCGCTCGCCGGCGAGGTCGAGCGTCTCGATGCGCTTGCCCTCGATCCGGTCGCCGGTCAGGACGTCACCGGGCCCGGGTGTCCAGTCGTCGAGGTCCGCGGGTTCTGGGCGAGTGGTCCGTGGGGCATCGGTGCCGGAGCTGCGGGGCATGGGATCAGTCTGCCGGGTGGGTACGACGCCGGAGTTCGCTCTCGAGCACGTAGTCCTTCGCGGGGCCGTGCGCCTCCCACCGGACCGTCCACCGCTCGGCGTCGCCGTCGAGCACGCCCGTGTAGTCGTCCGGGGCGCACGCGTGGTCCACCCGGCCGCCCCAGACCCAGTCGTGGAAGACCCGGCCGTCGGCGAAGCACACCGTCCACCGGGCGTCGTCGCCGCGTCGCACGGACAGCGTCCGCGAGACCGGCACCGTGCGGCCGTCGAGGGTCATCGTGCCGGACTCCTCCCAGCGGACCTCGTCCGGACCGACGGCCGTCAGGGAGGTCGTCCCGGTGACGGTCCCGTCCACCCCGGCGAGCCGGTCGGTGACGGTCCGGCTCAGGACCCACTCCCCGAGCAGGTCCGTCGGCAGCAGCACAGCGCTCATGCTAGCCGCGGAGCGGCCCCGACCCGGGGACGTCCGCCCCGTCCGCGAACCCGGCCACCAGCTCGCGCAACGCGTCCTCGGAGGTGTGCCGCGCCTCCCATCCGAGGACCGTCCGTGCGCGGTCCACGCGCATGACGGGGACCTGCGCCGCGATGTCCACCCAGCCGGCGTCCGTCGGTTGGAGGCGCAGCCGCCAGGTGAGCGTGACGATGCCCCGGAGGAGCCACATCGGCGCCCGGACCGCACCGAGCATCCCGAACGCCCGGGCCATCCGGGGTGGGTTGAGCACGGGCGCGGCGGCGATGTTGAACGCCCCGCCGGCCCGTCGGTCGATCGCACGCCAGTACGCGTCGGCGAGGTCGTCGGCGTGCACGGCCTGGAAGACGAACGGCAGCGGCAGGGGCAGGACCGCCCACCGGATCCACCGGACGATCGACATCGGCACGAGGCGTCCGAGGAACAGGCCGCGGAGCTCGGCGGCGGCGGCGCGCTGGAAGACCAGTCCTGGTCGCAGCCGCGTGACGACGACGTCGGGGTGCCGTGCGGCGAACCGGTCCAGTGCGGCCTCGTTCTCGGCCTTGTGGATCGAGTACGTCGCGGTCGGGATCCCGGTCGCCGGCCAGTCCTCGTCGACCGGGGTGCGCTTGCCGTCGACGTCGACCCCGCGGTAGGTGCCGACCGAGGACGCGACGACCACCTGCGGCACCCCGGCCCGGGCGACGGCCTCGAGCACGTTCGCGGTGCCGGTGACGTTCGTCCGGAACTGCGCGGGGACGTCGTGCGTCGGCTGCAGCGCCCACGCCAGGTGCACCACGGCGTCGGACCCCTGGAACACCGCCGCGAGCCGCTCGACGGCGTCGGGGGCACCGACGTCGACGGCGTGCCACAGCGCTGCGGCGTACGGCTCGGTGCGGTGGTCCGGGAGCCGACGGGCCACCCCGACGATCTCGACGGGGGCGCCCTTGCCGTGCTCGGCCGCGAGCCGTCGGAGCACGGCGGTCCCGACGTTGCCGGTCGCCCCGACGACGACGATCCGCATCAGGCCGCGGCCGACGCCGGGTCGAGCACGACCTTCACGCAGCCGTCCTCCTTCTTCTGGAACACCGAGTACATGTGCGGGGCGTCCTCGAGCGGCACCCGGTGCGTGGTGAGGTCGAGCGTGCCGAGCGGGTCCGACGGGTCCGTGACGAGCGGCATGATGTCGTCGATCCAGCGCTTCACGTTGCACTGGCCCTCGCGGACGGTGATCTGCTTGTCGAACAGCGTCATCATCGGCATCGGGTCGGCCATGCCCCCGTAGACGCCGCTGAGCGAGACCGTGCCGCCGCGGCGGACCAGGTCGATCGCGGTGTGCACGGCCGCGAGCCGGTCGACCCCGGCCGTCTCGATCGCCTTCTGCGCGAGCTTGTCGGGGAGCAGCCCGGCGGCGCGCTGCGCGAACCCGGCGATCGGGTTGCCGTGCGCCTCCATGCCGACCGCGTCGACGACGCCGTCCGGGCCGCGGCCGTCGGTCAGGTCGACGAGCTGCGACACCAGGTCGTCCGACACGTCGAAGACCTCGGCGCCGTGCTCCGCCCCGAGGTCGCGGCGGACCTGCTCCGGATCGACGGCGAGCACCCGGTAGCCGAGGTGCTTGCCGATCCGGGCGGCGAACTGGCCGACCGGGCCGAGGCCGAGCACCGCCAGCGTGCCGCCCTCGGGCACGTCGGCGTACTGCACGCCCTGCCACGCGGTCGGCAGGATGTCGCTGAGGAAGAGCCAGCGTTCGTCGGGCGTGCCGTCGTCCGGCACGACGATGGGCCCGTAGTCGGCGTGCGGCACCCGCAGGTACTCCGCCTGGCCGCCGGGGACCTGGCCGTACATCTTCGTGTAGCCGAAGAGCGAGGCGCCGGTGCCGTACTCGGTCACCTGGGTGGTCTCGCACTGCGACTGGAGGCCGTGCCGGCACATCCAGCAGTGCCCGCAGGAGATGTTGAACGGGATGACGACCCGGTCGCCGACCTTCAGGTTCGACACTGCGGAGCCGACCTCCTCGACCACGCCCATCGGCTCGTGGCCGAGGACGTCGCCCTTGTCGATGTACGGGCCGAGGACCCGGTACAGGTGCAGGTCGGAGCCGCAGATCGCGGTGGACGTGATCCGGACGATCGCGTCGGTGGGCTCCTGGATGGTCGGGTCGGGGACGGTCTCGACGGACACCTTCTCGGTGCCCTGCCAGGTCAGTGCGCGCACGTCGCGTTCCTCTCGTGGTCGCTTCGGGCCGACCGGGAGGCGCGGCTCGTCTCCCCACGTCGGTACCCGCCCGCCCCGTGGTGCGTTCCCAGCCCCGTCCGGTCCGCGCGCTCCGTGGCGGGCGTGCGCCGCGCCTCCAGACCCGGTGTGCCGCGTCAGGCGACCGGATCGGCGAGGACCGCGCCGAGTACCCGTCCGTGCTCGGCGGCGTCACCCGGTCCGGCGCTGCCGGCGAGCATGATGAGCGACTTCCACAGTGCCCAGCCGCGCCCTCGCGCCCAGGTGCCGGCGTCGACGTCGACCGCGTCCCGGAACGCCCGACGCGCCGCCGCGTCGAGGAACGTCCACGCGAGCACCAGGTCGCACGCCGGATCACCCACACCGCACGTGCCGAAGTCGATGACCGCCACGAGCCGCCCGTCCGCGTCCACGAGCAGGTTGCCGGGGGCGACGTCCCCGTGGAACCAGACACCGGATCCGTCCCACCGTGTCGCGGTGGCCGCGGTCCAGACCCGCTCGCACGCCGCCCGGTCCACGGCGCTCCCGAGCGAGTCGAGCGCCGCGACCACCTGGGGTCCGTACACCGAGGGGTGCGCGCCGCGGTGGAAGGAGTGCGCCCCCGCGACCGGACCGCCCGCGGGCGGGACGGCGCGGAGCTGCCGGAGCACCCCACCGACCTGCCGTGCCAGGGCGCCGTGGTCGACTCCCCCGGCCCGGTCCAGGGGCGTCCCGTCGATCCACCGCCGCACGGACCACGGGAAGGGGTACCCGTCGGCCGGGGCCCCGAGCGCGACCGGCTCGGGCACCGCCACGTCCAGCCGGGGTGCCAGGTACGGCAGGACCCGCTGCTCCTTCTCCACCGCGGCGACGTAGCCGGCAGCACTCGGCAGCCGGACGGACAGGGCGTCGCCGAGTCGGTAGGTGCGGTTGTCCCAGCCCTGCGCGTCGACCGCGTCCACGGGCAGCCCGGCCCACTGCGGGAACTGGTCGGCGACCAACCGCGCGACGAGCGCGGCGTCGATGCGCGGCGGCGGCGCCTCGGTGTGCATGGCCCCACGGTAGCGACCGGCGGCGTGGTGGTGGCCGATCGGCCATCCGGGGTCGATCCGCGGGCCGATGTGTGCGACCACGTCCGCTCGCGACACTGGGGGCGATGGACCACCGCGCCACCCGACGCACGCTGCTCGGCGGCGCAGCCGGCGTGCTCGCCTCGACGGCCCTCGCCGCGTGCGCGACGCCGGGGCGAGCACCGACCGACGCCCCGACCGGCCGTCCGACGCGCACACCGACGCCCGTGCCCAGCCCCTCGCCGACATCGACGCCGACGCCGACGACCGTTGCGCTCGCGCGCCGCCCGTTGCCGGCCGGGACCGTCACGGCGCTCCCGGCGGGGACCCCGGGCATCGCATGGACCGTCGACGACGGCGCGAGCTCCGACGCCGTCGAGGCGTACGCCCGGTTCGCCGCCGCGACCGGGACGCGCCTGACGTTCTTCGTGAACGGGGTCCGACCGTCGTGGACCGACCACGCGGACATCCTGCGCCCGCTGGTCGAGTCCGGCCAGGTGCAGATCGGCAACCACACGTGGGACCACCCGGCGCTCACGAAGCTCTCCGACCAGGGCATCGAGGACCAGCTCACCCGGAACCACGAGTTCATCCAGCACACCTTCGGCGTCGACGCCCGCCCGTACTTCCGCCCGCCGTTCGGGTACCACGACGCCCGCGTCGACGCTGCCGCGGCACGGGTCGGCTACTCGACGCCGCTGCTCTGGTACGGCACCCTCGCCGACTCCGGGGACATCACGTCGGACCAGATCGTCGGGTTCGCCGAGCAGTGGTTCCTCCCCGCGCACATCGTCATCGGGCACGCGAACTTCCCCGGCACGATCGGTGCGCTGCCGCGTCTGGGCCGGCTGCTCGCGCAGCGGGGGCTCGCGACGTTCACCCTCGACGACGTGTTCAGCCGGTAGGCGCACCCGAGCCGCGGTCGGTGGACGGAGCCGGGACGTGGCGAGGCTCACGCCATGGCCACCGTGTCCGAGCTGCTGACCGCGAACCTCCACGACGTCTTCGGGAACCGGGACGCCCTCGAGCAGAAGGCCGCGGAGCTCCTCGAGCGGGTCCCGGGTGCGTTCCAGTTCGTCGAGGAGGGCCGCCGCTACGCCTCGGACACCCACGGTGCCCTCGCCTGGGGGTTCGGTCCGGTCGGCGCACCCGTCGTGCGCGGCATCGACGTCGTCGAGGTCCGCGACGGTGTCGTCGTCGCCCTCACCACGTTCTTCGCCGAACTGTCCGGGGACTGAGCCCTCGGCGGGTCAGCCGCGCAGGCGGTCCCGCTCGGCCGGCGGCAGGTGCTCGGTCGCGGTCTGCCGCGCCGCCACCGACAGGAACCGGCCGTTCCGCTCCAGGAACGCGACGAGGTCCGGCTCGGACGCTCGCTTCCCGGTCTCCCGGAGCACCCACCCGAGTGCCGACTGCACCGTCGCACCGCGCTCCCGCACGAGCCGCCCGGCGATGGCGAGCGGCACCTCGGCGTCGCCCTGCTTCGCGAACGCCAGCGTCGCGACCACCGCGATCCGCCGGACCATCGCCACGTCGGACTTCACGAGGGCGAAGAGCGGCCCCGTCGAACCGCCGACGAGCGGGGCGCCCACGAGTTCCCCCGCCGCGAGGTCGACGAGCGCGGTGTCGTCGAACCGCTCGGCCTTCGCCGCCGACAGGTACTCGTCGGTCAGCTCGGGGTCGGGGCGCTCCCGCGCGGCCTGCACGAGCAGCAGCACCGCGATGAGCCGCGCGCCGGGGTCCTCGCTCCAGAGCAACGCGGAGCGCTCCCCCTCGTCGAGGTCCGCGAACTGCCGCGCGACCCGGCGCGCCGCCGCGACGTCACCGGTCGTGCGGGCGAAGGCCGCGAGCACCGCCTCGGCATCCGGGAGGCGCGTCACGCGACCTCCCCGTCCGTCGCGGCGTTCCGCGGTGCCGTCCGACGCCCGCGCCGCAGCACGATCACCGCCACGACCACCAGGAACGCGGCGAAGAGCCAGGTACCCACCTGCGGGTCGAGGAGACGGGCGATCCACGCGCCTCCCGGGGAGCAGACGGCGGCGGTGATCCCGACCGTCAACCCGACCCGCAGCTCCACGGCGCCGCGACGCAGGTTCGCCACCGTGCCGGACACCGACGTCGGCACCATCGTGAGGAGGGACGTGCCCTTCGCGAGCAGGTCCCCGGCGCCCAGGACCACCTCGAGCCCGGGCACGATCACGACGCCGCCGCCCACGCCCACCAGCCCGGAGAGCACGCCGGAGAGCAGGCCGAGCGCCAGGAGCACGATCGCCTCGACCACCCCGAAGTGCACCTCGCCGCCACGGGTCGGCACGGTCGTGAACAGGGACACCAGCACCACGGCGATGAACCCGACGAAGATCCACGGCAGCACGCGCAGCGGGAGTGCTCGCAGGAGCCGCGCGCCGATCGGGGCCCCGACGACGCTGCCGACCGCCAGGGTGAGGGCCGCGAGCCAGTGCACCTCGCCCTGCACCGCGTAGGTGACCGCGCCGACGACGGCTGCGGGGGCGATCGCCACGAGCGAGGTCGCCGATGCACGGCGCTGGTCGAGGTGCAGGAACGCCATCAGCGCCGGCACGACGATCACGCCGCCGCCGACGCCGAACAGGCCGGAGAGCACCCCGGCCACGATCCCGATCGCGATCAGCACGGGGACCTGTCCGCGGCGCGTCTCCATCCCGCCCAGGCTAGCCGCCGGTGGGTCAGCGGAAGTGCAGCACCTTCAGGGGGTCGACGAGCGTTCCGTTCTGCCGGACCTCGACGTGCACGTGTGGCCCCGTCGACTGCCCGGTGTTCCCGGACTTCGCGATCTCCGTCCCCGTCGACACGATCTGCCCCTTCTGCACCTCGATCTTGCTGAGGTGCGCGGTGAGCACGGTCGTCAGCCCGTAGGTGACGATCACGTAGTTGCCGTAGGAGGGGTTGTTGGCGACGGTCGTGGTGACCGTCCCGGCGCCGGAGGCGTACACCGGCGTCCCGGTCCCGACGGCGGCGTCGGTGCCCTGGTGGTACCGCGGGACGTGGCCGGCGCCGCGGTCGTCACCGAACTTGCCGGTGATCTTCGTGCTCGCGACGGGCCAGAGGAGTCCGGTGACCGGACGGGTGGACCAGACGCGGGTGCCGCTCCCGCCGTAGAGCACGACGTTGCCGTCGACCTGCACGAGGAGCTGACCGGCACCGGCCCGACTGGTGTTGCTCGCCCACAGCGGCTTCCGGGCCGCGGAGTACACGACGAAGTTGCCGTCGGTCTGCACGGCGGCGTAGGCCCCCGGGTTGCCCGTCGTCTTCGTCGCCCACACCTGCTTGCCGTCGACGACCTGCGCGAGGGTGCCGTCGGCGCGCATCGCGAGCGAACGGGTACCGCGGCTGTCGGAGCGGAGCAGCGTCCCGGGCAGGATGACGTTCCCCGCCGGGACGGTGCTCTGGTAGTTCGGGAACTCGACGACGCTGCGGTCGGCGGTGTTGATCATCCGCATGCTGCCGTCGCCGCGGATCCCGAAGTTCTTGCCGACCTGCCCGGCGCCGCCCCAGAGCGCGAGACGCCCGTTGCCGTACCAGATGGCGAGCGTGCCGTTCTTGCGGATCTGCGCCGAGGCTCCCGGGTGGCCGGAGGTGTTCGACGACCACAGGACCACGCGCCCGATGCCGTACTCGACCAGGTTGCCGTCGCCCTGCATCACGAGCTGGAACTGCCCGTTGGCAGAGGTGATCGAGTCGCCGGGCCAGAGCGTCGCCCCAGCCGGGGCGGTGCCCTTGTAGACGACGGTGGCGGCGGACGCCGGTGCGGCGGTGCCGACGAGCGCCGTGGCGACGGCGGCGAGCGCGAGCACGCCCGCCAGCAGTCGTGCCCGACGGGGCCCGGCGGTGGTGCGTCGTGCCCGCCGTGCGGTGGTGGTCGTGCTGCTGCGCATGGTTCCCCTGACGTCGGGCCGGTCGGAGCCGGTCCGGGCGGCGGCCTCGCCCCTGCGCGACCGTCCGGCGACACGCCCGATGCGCGCCGCCGAACGATGGTCACCTTTCCTGGGAGGACGCACAACCCCCGCGAGCCTCCGCAGAGAACCCCAGTTCCGGGGGCAAGCGGGGTGTCACGGCACTTGGAAGAACTCCTTCGGCGTGGCCAGGAGCGCCTCGAGCTTGTGGAACGACTGCGTCCAACCGGCGATGTTCATGTCCCGCATGACCTCGGGGAACGGCCCCTGCGTCAGCGTGACGACGGTGCCGTCGCCGTCCTCGGCGAACTCGAGGGTCAGGGAGAGCAGCGTCCCGTCCTCGACCCCGGGGATGCCGTGGGCGGTCGAGGTCCCGACGATCAGCCGGTTCTCCTCGATCTGTTCGAGGACCGAGGTGACCGGTGACGACCACTCCGGGTTGTCGTTGTTCACCATCGTCAGGTTCCAGGCCCCACCGACCCGGGCATCGACCTCGACGGTGGCGACCGGGACGTGGTACCCGAGCGGACCGAACCACAGCGCGAGCAGCGCGGGGTCGACGAAGGCGCGGTAGACGTCCGCGACGGGGTACGCGAACCGGTGGGTGGTGTGGGCGGTGAACTGCTCGCTCATGACTGCTCCTGGGGATCGTCGGTGACACTGGAGGCGTGGACCACGGGGGTGCGGTCGCGCTGGGCGGCGAGCACGGCCTCCAGGCTGTCGAACCGCCGGTCCCAGACGGGCTGCAGGCGGCCCAGCCAGGTGCCGAGCTCGTCGACGGCCTCTGGCCGGAGCCGGCACGTGCGCCACGTGCCGTGCCGTTCCCGGGTGATGAGACCGGCGCGTTCGAGGATGCCGAGGTGCCGTGAGATCGCCGGGCCGCTCACGTCGAACGGGGCGGCGAGGTCCGTGACGGTCGCCTCGCCCTTCCCCAGCCGTTCGACGATGCGGCGGCGGATGGGGTCGGCGAGCGCCGACAGGACGGCGTCGACGCGGTCGGTCTCCATCGTCGCCTCCTTGCTGAACCGATCGGTTACGTAACCGATCGGTTCAGTATGCACCGCTGCGCCTCGAGGGGCAAGCCCGTCAGCGGAAGCGCGACGGCGGCGCACCGAACGCCTTCGAGAACGCGGCGGTGAACGCCGCCGGGGTCGCGTAGCCGAGTCGAGCGGCGACCTCCGTCACGCTGCCGCGCCGGAGCGCCGGGAGGCTCGCCAGCAGTCGCGCACGCACCCGCCATCCGGCAGGACCCACGCCGGTCGCCGCGCGGAACCAGCGGTCCAGCGTGCGTTCCGAGACCGCCGCCGCGCGCGCCCAGTCCGCGTTCGTCACGCGCACGTCGGGGGCTGCCAGGTACGCCCGGCAGAGGTCGCGCAGGACACCCGAGGGCGGGAGCGACACCGTGAGCGGGATCGGTGCGACGCGCTGCAGTTCGTGGAGTGCGAGGCCGAGGAGCGCCCCGTCCCGCCCCGCGGCGTCGTACGGGACGTCGAGGGCGTTCGCCGCCCGCAGCAGTTCGCGCAGGAGCGGCTCGACCTCGACCACGGTGCAGCTCGTCGGCCACCAGGGGACCGCGTCCGGCTCGACGTAGAGACTCCACGTGGTGACGTCGAGCATGCGGACCTCGTGCGGGACACCGGGCGGGATGAGCACCGCGCGGTCGGTCGGCACGGTCCACGAGCCCTCGTCCGTCTCGACGAGCATGACGCCGCTCGCCCCGTAGAGCAGCTGTGCGCGGCGGTGTGCGTGCCGGGCGAGCAGGTGGTCCGGTGGGTAGTCGGTCCCGATGGGGAGCACGTCGATCGGCAGGGCGTCGAGGTCGGCGACGGAGACGTTGCGCACCCGACCAGGCTAGGTCTCGAAGGAACATGCCGCACATTCGATCGTGCGCCGCACCGCGCCGCCGATGGGATGGATCCATGTCCTTCGTCGCGCTCGCCCTCGTCGGGGTCCTCGTGGGGTGCACCACCGTGCTGTTCGGGTTCGGCGGCGGGTTCGTCACCGTGCCGATCGTCACGCTCGCCGACGCGTCCCTCGGCGCGGACGCCGTGCGGGTGGCCGCCGCGACCTCCGCCCTCGTGATGCTCGTCAACGCCGCCGTGGCCACCGCGTCCGCCCGGCGCGAGGCCTTGGCTCCCCTGCGTGGCCGGACGGCGCTGTTCGCGCTGCTCGGCCTCGGCGGGGCGATCGGTGTCGGCGCGGCACGGTGGGCGCCCGACGCGGTCCTGCGCTGGGGCTTCGTCGCCTACCTCGCGGTCACGGTGGCGGACCTGCTGCTCCGACCGGGGTTCCTGCGACCGATCCCCCGTTCGACCACCCGGCCGACGACCCGGCCGGGCGCGGCGCCGACGACCCGCGTGCGTCCGCGTCGGAACGGGGGCGTGCCGACCGCGCTGGGCCTCCCGATCGGTGCCGTCGCCGCGTTCCTCGGCGTCGGCGGCAGCGTCATGACCGTCCCCGCGCTGCGGCGTGCGGGGAGCTCGATGGTCGCGGCGACGACCCTCGCGAACCCCCTCACGCTCGCGATCACGACGCCCGCCACCGTCGTGACGCTCCTGCTCCCGGGCGCGGGCCTGCACGTCGCGGGTCTGGTCGGCGCCGTCGACGTGCGCGCCGCGGCCGCCCTGCTGCTCGGTGCGATGCCGGTCATCGTCCTGCTCCGACGTCGACCGCCACGTCTACCAGAGGCCGTGCACGCGTGGGGGTACCTCGCGATGCAGGTCGCAGCCGGCGCCGCCGTCGCAGCGTCCTGATCCCGCCGTCGCAGCGTCCTGATCCCGCCGTCGCGGCGTCCCCATCCCGCCGTCACGGCAGGATGGGAGCATGCCGACGCCGAACCCCGCCTTCGTCCCGCCCGTCACGCACACCACCCGACCGGACATCAGCGGCACGTTCGGCACGACGGCTTCGACGCACTGGATCGCCACGGCGACGGCACAGTCGGTGCTCGAACGCGGTGGGAACGCCTTCGACGCGGCCACGGCGGGCGCGTTCGTGCTGCACGTCGTCGAGCCGCACCTGAACGGCCCCGGCGGCGACCTCACCGCGGTGTTCGCCACCGCGACGGACCCGACCCCGACGGTGCTGGTCGGCCAGGGTCCGGCCCCGGCGGGCGCGACGCCGGAGCACTACCGCGCCGAGGGGCTCGACCTCGTGCCCGGCTCCGGCGCCCTGGCGGCCACCGTCCCGGGAGCGGTCGACGCCTGGCTCCTGCTCCTGCGCGACCGCGGCACGTGGGAACTCGCCGACGTCCTCGCGCCGGCCATCGGCTACGCCCGGGACGGCCACCCGGTCGCCCCCGCGGTGGTCCGCACCATCACCGCCGTGCAGGGACTCTTCGAGGAGCACTGGCCCACCTCCGCCGCCCGATGGCTGCCGGGAGGCGCGGTGCCGGTCCCGGGCGACCTGGTGCGCAACGAGGCGCTCGCCTCGGTGTACGAGCGGCTGGTCGCCGCCGGCGACGGTGCCGGCAGCAGGTCCGCCCGGATCGACGCGGCGCGGACGGAGTGGGCGGAGGGCTTCGTGGCGGACGCGATCGACCGCTTCGTCCGCGAGCCACACCGGCACTCGTCCGGCACCGACCACGCCGGGGTGCTCCGCGCGTCCGACCTGGCGGCGTTCCGGGCGTCGTACGAGCCCGCGACGACGGCGGAGTTCCGAGGCTGCACGATCGCGAAGACCGGCCCGTGGGGCCAGGGTCCGGCGCTCCTGCAGACCCTCCGGCTGCTCGACCCGCTCGACGACACCTTGCTCGACCCGTCGACCGAGATCGGCGCGCACACCATCGCCGAGGCGCAGAAGCTCGCGCTGGCCGACCGCGAGGCGTTCTACGGCGACGGCGACGTCCCGCTCGACGTGCTCCTCTCCGACGCGTACACCGACGAACGCCGCACCCTCATCGGGGACCGTGCCTCGGCCGAGCTGCGTCCGGGCACCGTCGACGGTGTGGCACACGCGATGCCGCCCGTCCGCACGGCGGCCGAGGCCGAGCGTTCCGGGACGACTGCGTCGCAGGGCGTCGGCGAACCGACCGTCCGCGTCACCCCGACCGCTCCGGCCGCTCCGGTCGAGGACCGCGGCGACCCGTTCGTCGCCCCGAACGGTGAGACCCGCGGCGACACGGTCCACATCGACGTCGTGGACCGCTGGGGCAACATCGTCAGCGCGACCCCGTCCGGCGGCTGGCTGCAGTCCTCCCCGACGATCCCGGAACTCGGGTTCTGCCTCGGCACCCGGCTGCAGATGACCTGGCTCGAGGAGGGCACCGCCTCGACGCTCCGCCCCGGCGAGCGACCGCGCACGACCCTGACGCCCACGCTCGTGCTGCGTGACGGCGAACCCGTCCTGGCCCTCGGCTCACCGGGCGGCGACCAGCAGGACCAGTGGCAGCTGCTGTTCCTGCTGCGCTGGATCGTCGGCGGGTACTCCCCGCAGCAGGCGATCGACGCCCCCGCGATGCACACGACGTCGTTCCCGGGGTCGTTCTGGCCGCGCACGTGGGAGCCCGCGGGACTCGTGGTCGAGGACCGGCTCGGCGACGACGTCATCGCGGGCCTCGAAGCCCGCGGGCACGTCGTCACCGGAGCCGGCGACTGGTCACTCGGTCGCGTGTCGTGCGTGACGCGGGACCCGGCGACCGGGGTGCTCGGCGCCGCGGCGAACTCCCGCGGCGCGCAGGGCTACGCGGCCGGACGCTGACGTCGGCTGCGGACCGCCCGGACCCACCGCACGAGGTTCACGATCGGGTAGGCGAGGGCGAGCCCGGCGAGGACGAGCAGTGCGAGCGCCCCGACCCACGTGCCGGTCGACGCGTCGACGTTGGCGCTCTGCCACAGCGGGAGCGACCGCACGATCGCGTTGATGCCGATGGCCGCGAGCACGAGCGACGCGATGATCCGCCAGACGAGTCCGGCACGGCTGACGGGAGCGGCCTCCGACGCGGCAGCGCCGACGGTGGGGGCGTCGTACGGGAGCCCCATCGTGAGCTGGCCGCCGTCGCCGTCCGCCGTCTGCGGGCGAGCGACCGCCGCCGAGTAGTCCGGATTCCCTGCCATGATCGGCTCCCACCCCGGTGCGCCCCTCGCACCGTGTCCCCACGATACCGAGGAACCCACCGGACGGCGGGAACCGTTACCAGATCGTCAGACGGCAGCAGCGGAGGGCACGACGACCGCGCGCCCCGAGAGCTCACCGGCCTCGAGCTTCCGGTAGGCCTCGAGCGCGTCGTCCAGGGCGTACCGCTCGACGTCCGGTTCGATCTGCCCGGCGCGGTACATGGCGACGACCTCGTGCAGGTCCTCGATGGT
>Ga0153989_1000039_pt1 | contig 32385 bp, 27 predicted proteins | sample TSNC073MetaG_FD_104701 | JGI IMG/M metagenome (GOLD analysis project Ga0153989, IMG submission 104701) | Attine ant fungus gardens microbial communities from North Carolina, USA - TSNC073 MetaG | ecosystem: Host-associated > Fungi > Mycelium > Unclassified | place: USA: North Carolina, Jones... | reverse complement strand
TGTTATGACTTGGCAAAATGGCTAAGTCATTATTTATATTTCTTTTTCTTTTCTTTTCTTATTTGGACTTACTACACAAGGAAGGAGTGTGGAAAAGTGTCATATAACTAATGTTATACATTACAGTCACATGTCAGGATGTCACAGTGTCACATTATATGATAGAGTCACATGATAAGTGTGGGAGAGTAGTGCACAGACCATGTAGTAGTTGTATAAGTAGTGTACAGAATCCAATAGAAACTCCATTGAGTTCTCCTTGTTAACTTGGACTTGGAGTGTGATTAAGTCATCTCAGGCTAAGTTGCTACACAAGTAGCATAAAAATACATCCAGTAATAAATGTTAGTAGAGTACAAAAGTACAGAGATCAAGTAGAGAGCCAGAAAAAGAAATGGCCAGCACCAGTGGTAATTGAGGGAGAAGAAGAGTATAAAGTGGAAAAAATATTAAACAAGAGAAAGTTTAGAGGAAAGGATAGATATTTGGTATAATGGAAGGGATATATGGTAGAAGAAGACACTTGGGAGCCAAGGGAAAACTTGGGGAATGCACAAGATCTAGTGGATAGACTTGAAGAAAGGTCAAGCAAATAAAGAAAAGGAATATTAAGGAAGATTGCAAAGGAGGATTACCAGGGAGATATACAGCAAAACTACTGTATGGCTAGAATAACAGAAAATTTGATAGAGAATATTGGAGATGATTGAAAAGGAATTAGAGATGATGGAGATCAGGAAGAGCAAAAGGAAGGGAAATATTAGAAACAATCCAAGAAAAGGATGAAGAAAAGCAAGAAGAAAAGCAAGTATTTGAAAAAGGATAGAATAAAGAAGAAGAAATAGGCAATTTACAGAACCCATATGACAAACTATGAAGTCCTTGGAACAAGGACCTTTAAGAAGGGAGTACTGTCATGAGTTGCCTCAACAATGACAGAGAAGCTATAAATAGAATGGACATAGACTGGAGTCAAACCAGTAGCTGATAGACAGCTTGTAGATTAAATGAGGGCAAATAGTGTACTTGTGTATATAGTAGACTGCAATTGAGTAAGAATCCCATTGAGTTCTCTTCTAACCCTGAAGTGCTACCTTGAGTTAAACCCTAGCTTAAGGTTCTTGAGTCAGTTGCTGACATCTAAGTCCACACCTTAACACAATACTAGACTCCTATATTCAGTCTTGCTACTTGATAGGAAGAAGAAATGATGTCATTCTATCTTAAGTGCACTAAGCCCTTCCAATAGTTTTATTATTAAGAACACAATTCTCCAAAACTTGACAGATTTTATCAAGTTTATGTCTATGTCTCAACTTTCAGTCCCAGTTTTATGAAAGAGAATGCAATAAACCAGAACAAAGTCAGAGAAAGTGATGACAGGCACAGAGGCCAATATACTACTCTAGGATCCACAAATCTACAACATATGGGCACCATTGCACTTGAAACCCTGTTTCAGCAACCTCACCTCTCTTTAGTATAACCCTCCTCAAGTAGTTGCAAGACGTTCACGAGATTGAGCGGATATCCCTTCCAGCTTGGTGCGGATCGCACAAGAATGCATAACAAAGCAGTTGTGATCACATCCAACACAACTGTAACAATGAACAACTCTTTGGACGTTGTTAAAGCTAATCGCTGTTCTTCCTCCAAACCAGGAACAGACGCCGAGTCAAAGGTAGTATCAGCGCTTGTTCCAACCTTGCGGTACCCGTCGATGAAAGCTTTGGCTGCGGAGCTCATGAAATCGTCCATATTCTTGTTGATAGATGGGATATCCAAAGGTGCTATGTCCTGCACATCGTCCCACTCCACAGGATTACTGGTCATAAACATATCTGCAGCGATAGTGTTGACCAAGTTGGTGGGCTCGAACGTCTCGGGCTCACTAACTGCACCCTGTAATGCATTCAAAAAGATAAGGTTTACTGCACTGGAAGGGAAACTGCCATCAGGTGGTTGTCCCGATGATATGACATTGACGGTCCCATCATTGTCTAGACGAACATGGCCACCAGATATTTGGGGTTGTGGGTCGCAAATCAGAACACTGGCGAGAGGACCAACAAGCTGTCTACCCGACTCTGTAGTGATGCCAACACCTTGTTCCACGAAAGTAGCAGGTAAATTATCCAGATTAATTGCAAATGGTGATGTTCTAGACGTGCTATCGCAAAAAGGGTGATCTTCCCAGATGCTCTCACGAAAAGAGGAGTTTCCCCCGATGAATAAGTAAGCACTAGTGCTTGTGTTGACTGTGATATCAAAGCTGATAAGAGAGAGGGGACTAATACTAGAACCTGAAAAAAGTAGTATCGTCAGAACATCCCATCATTTTGCCTATCATGAAGCATACCTGATGTGTCCTGATCCTGACCACCGAAGACGAGTGTACTTCTCCAGATTTGCCCTGCAGCAGAAATGAACGGGTCCATATCGTTGATGTCTAGGGCTTCCCAACGACACTTGTGGCGAAATTCGACGATGTCAGTATCATACTCTAGGGTTTCATTGAATTTGCTAGGGGTCGGCGGTAAAGATATCAGTGTGTTTGCAGGAAGTTTGAACCCAAATGGGGTAGATTCAATTTTTTCAAGTCGAGTAATAAGATTGGCACGTGTTGAGGTAGGAAGAAATTGTAGGTCGTTGCTTGGGAGTAGTTGGGAGACCTGTCTAGCAATCTGAACAGTAGTCGGAACGGAGATGGTTGTTGTAGAGACACTGATAGTCCCAGGTGCAAGCTGACCAAGCACCATAAGGGCAAGTGAAGCTAGGAAAGCAAGCCTGAATGTGCTACTGGCATGCTTTGAAAGACAATGTAAGATACGGTCGAGTAATCCGGAGTCGATAGTCGACACTCCATCAGCGGTCCTAGGAACGATATGTTCTGATTGAACAGACCACTCTCGACTAAAAGCATTGGTGGTGATGTCTCCACCAACAAGAACTGCCAGACTATGCCATACAATGAAGATGACGGTGAAGCCACCTTTAATTTTAGAGTTGCTGAGTTCGAGTGTGAGGGATAATGGTCTGGCTAAGCACACAGATGCTAGAACGATGAAACCGACTTCAATCAAGCAGAATAAGAAGAAGCGGATACGAAAATTGACTATAGTCCTTTTGCCGAGTCGTGGTTTGGGTGTGGTGCTACGTGAATCATGTTCTTCATTGTTTTTTTGCATGAGATTCGCTGTTTGCACTTCAGATATTGAGATATGATCCATGATGAGGGAGGCTTATGACAACAACGGGAAAGTCGAGTGTCCAAGTTATACATTTCTTATCCTGTGTCAAACGCTCAAGCAGTGCTAACAGCCTTGCAGTCACAGGTACCACCAAAAAGGTAGTCCTTTTGTCAGAGGCTGTCCTGTGACTCTCACACGGCACACATTGTGATGTTGCCCCATCAATTGGGATGTCAAGTGACCTGTCACTATCATGTCAGTATCATGTCACCTGTCAAGTTGTCTGGGCTTGTCACACAGTCACACCCTTCAAGCTATGCTGCTAGACATTGAAAAGGACCTATCTCACCACTGATTCACCGAATTAGACTTAGCTATGATTGTATTCCATGTTTAATATACATAGATTTTTTGTAAACATGGCTGAATGGTTAAGACCAGATTTTTGTACTATATTTCATGTCATAGCATTTATGACATCAGATGAATGGTTTGAAGATTCCTTATTGCTACAAACACTTGAGCCTTGACTATATTATGGACAACAACAACACATATATATATCAATCTAGTTATATACCTATTGATCCAAACCAACTAGCAATATTGGAGAATTTGCTCTAAGTCCAGATGTCAGAGATGGAAAAAGCTATTCAACAGCAGTTAGCTGTTGAGAAGGCAAGCTGGGCTTGAGAAAGCAAGACTCAAGAAGTAGTGCTTGAGAACCAGGTTGAGAAGTTACAACAACAGTTGGCTAATGCACAAATGTACTCAGATCTCTAGCAAAGGTACATATATGTATTTCTACTAATGATGATGTCTGACTTTGAGCATAGTACACAGCACAGATCTCTATATGCAATGCCTCACTACTGTAAGAGTGACCAGAATAGAGTGCTCTAGGAGAAACCTTAATATATAAATATACTCTGGGATATGTTACAACTCATCTCTAGAAGAAACCTCAAAGAATAGAATAAGGTTCCTGGAGGGTGATCTATATTATATATACTACTTTCCTAGTTATGGATGTCTCAGCTGTCAGGGATAGGAGCTCAGGAGTGGGCAACTAATTAAACCTGGAGTAATGCTTATTTAATTAATTGTCAGAGTTACTCCAGCTTATTGTTACTGGTGTGTTAGAAGTGGAGTTTAGTACAGTCCCCTTACATTTACCCCCCCTCCAAGATTGCTGTGTCTCAAAGCAATGGGTCTGGGTTGAAAAATAGTATTGAAATCTACTCTACAGGTGTGTCTTGGGGCTGCTAGATACCTGTGGTAGAATTCTACCACTGTGTCAGATACTAAAATGTCAGAGATAGATTCCCAAGAGTTGTGTTCTCTGCTATATTCCTTTCACTTGACCAGGAATTGAAACCTCCTCTGGTACCAATAACTGTCAAGTATCTCCTCTACCTCCCACTCTTCCTCTCTGTCTACTATAATTGGTGGAGATAGAGAACTCAGTCTCCATTCTAAGATTGGGTTAGTTGGAGTAGTGGAGAGAGTCTTTGATGTGACAACTTGGTGGAGGGATGTATGGTCTTAATGTCCAATATATCTAGGAACATCTTGTCTCCAGGGTTAAATATAGGAGCAGGGGTTTTTCTCTGGTTAGAGCAGTAGACCATATCCTCTTGTACTTTTTGGATTGTGGATTTTGTCTCTTTAATGGCTGCTCTCATCTGCTCTGTAAACTTATTGATGGTTTCCAGCCTAGAGGGTTATTGCTTTGACTTAAAGCCCATTCATGGGTTCTGGCCTATATTGAGTAGAAAGGGTGTTTGTCAAGTCGAGACATGGATGTGGTTGTTATATTAGAACTTGGCTAGAGGCAAGAGGCCATACCAGTCATCCTGGTATTTGTTGACAAAGATCCAAAGATACTGGTCCAATTCTTGGTTAATACATTCTATCTGTCCATCTGTCTGTGGGTGCCAGGCCATAAAAGAGACCAACTGTATACCTAGTAACCTATAGAGTTCCCTAGTAAACAAAGCCATGAATTGAGGTCTATGGTCCAAGACAATGCATTGAGAGAGTGTAAGGGGACAACAGTCACCTTAGAATAAGGCTTAGCTAAGTATCTGATTCATAATCCATCTAGTAGATCTTACCTTATAACATATATCCATCTACTCCTTTACCTTTCTGTCTATATGCTATTGCGATCATTCTAGTTATCCTAATTAGGAACTGCTATTATTGGACTGTAGCTCATATGACTGCATACAAACTGTCTCTTGTAGTATATATAGGAGCCTGTATTGGTAGATCTATTCTTACTTGAATATCACTCTAGCTTCTAGGACCTTTACCTAGCTTTCTGGTATGACCTCTGGCCTCCTGTCTAATGTTGTCCTTACAGGGAGCCTATGAAGCTTCCAGGTGTGGTGGAGGAATAACTGTACTACTTCTTCTGCAGTCACCATTATGTGCACCAGAATGAAGTATGCCCTTTTTGACATTGAGATAGAAAAAAGGCTAGTGTTTGCTTCCCTATAGAAGAGATTTTTGGACTGTTTGGCTACTCATTCACTTTTGAAGAAAGTAAGCTCCCAGAGAATCCTTTCTAGGTCTGATTCAAACTGCTCTAGAGCCAGACACATATAAAGAGAGCAAGAATTAAGAAATGTCTGTTCAAAACTTCAGTCTCTACTAAAGTCTGGAGGTAAAGAAAACTTGGGCGTAACCTAAGATTGAGTAATAGTTGTTATAGAAAGGGGTATTGGTAGGGGAGATGGTACCAGGGGGAAAGTATCAGCTACTGGAGTTGGGGGTAAGTTTCCAACAAGCTGTGTGAGCTGTAAGAGGACTGTACCAAAGTCTACTCCTGATGCACTAGTAGTAGCACACTGGGGTGACCCTGTAACTAATTAAATTCCAATTACCTCATATTTAATCAGTTGCCTCCTCTTGTATTCCTGTCCCTGACTGTTAAGACATTCTATAGCTAGGGAAACTTGTATATATAGTATAGATTACCCTCCAGGAGTTTCATCCTATTCTCTGAGGAATCTCCTAGAGGTAAGTTGTAATATACTCCAGACTTGTGTATATATTGAGGAATCTTCTAGAGTTACTCCACTCTAGTTACCCTCACATGAGCTGTTGGAGTTGAGTGGTTAGGTGGTAAGAGCAGTATTAATGTTGTTTTTGGCATTGTTCTGCTATTCCATAAGCTGCTGTAGGTGGTGCTAGAGGTAGCTTAGGGTATTGACTATACTCTGAGGGTTTTCTGATGGTGCTGACATTTTAGGAGTGGAGTACACAGAGGGTTGAGGTAAGCAATGGAGGGCTACCTATAGGTGGCTGTCTATTTCTTATCTCTTAGCATTTTTACTCCTACTCATTTCATTTCTTCTACTGCTTTGATCATCTCATTATCTTTCACCTTTAACTGTTTTACTTTCTCTAGTAAATCTACTCCCTCTACTATTACTTCCACTTTCTCTGTCTTTCTGACCTCTAGCCATTCTGGCTTTACCAACATTTCATTTTTATTATCCCCTTTTACCCCTATTTTCTAGTCCAGTCTCCTACTCAAGCTATCTGCCTTTCCCATTTTACTCCCTGGAACATGCTTTAGCATAAAATCAAATCTTGATAGGTACAATGCCTATCTTGCTTGTCTCCTATTCAATTTTTGTGCCTTTATAAAATATGAGATTTTTGTGGTCTGTCCAAATCTCAAACTTTATTGTTGTTTCTTTCAGGAAATGCCTCTATACTTCTAAACACCTGACTACTGCTAACATTTCTTTGTTGTGGATCTTGTAATTTCTTTCTGTATCACTTAGAGATTTAGAAATAAAAGCAACCAGCCTCCACAACTCATTGGAGCACTTCATTGATAGTACTCCTCCAGTAGCATAGTTTGAAGCATCTGCTTCTACCCTCAATTCTTTGTCTAAATCCAGGGCTGCTAATACTGGTCTGGTTGTAAAGATCCCTTTGAGCTTGTCAAATACTTGTTGCTGCTCCTTCCTCTACTGCCACTTCACATCTTTCCTTGTTAACATATTTATTGGCCTTGTTACTCAAGCAAAGTCTTTGATAAACCTCCTATAATAGTTGGTAAGGTCTAAAAACTTTCTGACATCTTTCACATTCTTTGGCTTTGGCCAACTTAATACTCCATCCACCTTTTTCTTCTCCATTTCAATTCCATTGGATCCTATAACAACCCCCAGAAATCCAATTTTCCATACCTTCCACATATGCTTCTCTGGCTTGACATACAAGTTGTTCTCCTCTAGCCTCTTCAGTACTTCTTCCACAATCTCATCATATCCTTTCTCTGTTTTTGTCCCCACTAGTATAACATTCACAAAAGCCACAACTTTTCCTTTATTAATCATGTCTCTTAGGATTTCATTTATCATTGTCTAGAATATAGCTAGTAAATTTGTCATTCCAAAGAACATAACTGTCTACTCAAAGGACCCTACATGGGTCATAAATGCTCCTTTCCACTCATTCCCTTCCTTAATCCTCATATTGTTGAACCCCCACTGAAGATCTATTTTAGTGAATACTTGTTTGCTCCCTATGTTGTCTATTAAGTCTATAATTAACAGAAGTAGATAGTTATTCTTCACTGTTTGGTCATTCAGGTTATGGTAGTCCATTACCATTCTCTTTCCTCCATCCTTTTTGCTTACAAAGAAAACTGATGATGTCTGAGAGGATTTCAATAGTCTAATGTACCCTTTTCTTAGCTAATCCTCTACAAAATTCTGAACTTCTTTCCTTTCATTTTTAGACAAAGAATAGATCCTTTCTTTTCTAGATTTGAATGTCTCCTTGAGATCTATAGTGTGATCCCAGATTTTCCTTGCTGATATCCTTTCTGACTCTACCTTCCCAAACACCTTTCTCTACTTTAAAAATTTCTGCAGCACCATTTCTTCAATCTTTCTGTGGTCTGCTTCAACTTCTTTTTCTCTTCCCCAATCTTCTTTATCATCTACTGCCCATTATTATCAATAGACAGTGAATGTCCTTAGTAATCACCCTAGATGGATGTTCAAGAAGAACTTAATAGAGTTCTTTGTTGAATTGGACTCCTACTTATACTACTTTTACAGTGGCTGTACTATTAGTCCATGATCACATGTTCTTCCAGAATGTTCTGTGATCACTTGACCTTGTCATGTGACCTTAGTTCCCACACTATTTATATCTTGACCCCATTATACGTCTTGAGGTTTTGGATTAAGTGTTCAAATGTATGGAAAACTATTCCCTTTTTGGAGCTCTCATAACATGGCCCCCCCTTCAAGTTTCCTCATTCTGAGGAATTTTTCTATCAATTCTAGTTCTTGTCCCACCTTTTTTCCCTTTCTCTTTTGTACCTCTTTTTTCCCCAACCATATAACAATTTTGTCATGAACTCTCTTGGTATTTCCTGACTAAATTCCTTTTTTTCTTCTTCTAGCTCCTGTCACCTTAGTTTCTCAACCTTTTCCCCATACTTCCTCTCAAACTCTTCTACCAACCCTCTTGTGTTTTCCAAGTTTTCCCTATTTTCCCAAGTATCTTCTTCTACCATGTATCCCTTCCACCTCACCAGAAACTTTTCCTTCTCCCTAATCATTTTTTTGTTTAAAATTTTTTCTACCTCGAATTCCTCCTGTCCTTCAATAATAAGCAGTTTTGGTGGTATCTTCTTCTGTTCCTCTACCTGTGGTTTATAGAGCCGTACTCTACTTACATTAACTACAGAGTGTATTTTAATAGACTTAGATAGTTCTAATTCTATCACATTACTAGAGACAATTTCCTTGACTTTGTAGGGGCCCACAAAATACTCTATTAACTTCTCTGATCTTCTCCCTTTCATTTACCATTTCAGGTCCTTCGTACTTAGCAGTACTAAGTCTTCTACCCTATATTCCTCTCTCTCCCCTTGCTTTCTATTTGTGAACTTCTTCATTTTCTCCTGTGCTTTTTCTAGCACTGCTTTTGCTTCCTCCTGGATTTTCTTCATTCTTTCTATGAATTTTCCCACTGCTTCATACTTCCCTTTTCTTTTCCTCTCAAATTCCATTCTTGGATCTTGACCATAGTTCACTTTGAATGACAATATTTTTGTTACCATGTGAATTCTGTTATTATATGCAAACTCCACCATTCCTAACCAATCTGGCCACTGCTCTTGTCTATAATCAATGAAGACCCTCAGGTATTGTTCTAACTCCTGGTTTATCCTTTCTATCTGCCTATCTGTTTGAGGGTGATAGGCTATTGAGAGTTTCGTTTGGATTCCCAACAAGTTATTTAGCTCCCTCATCATTTCTGCCACAAACTGTACTCCCCTATCTGATATGATGCTTTCTGGAAGCCCATACAACTTCCATACATGATCTCAAAACAACTTTGCAAGTCCTTCTGTTGATGTTTTCTCTATTGTTGCTATGAAATATACTATTTTACTGAAGCAGTCACATACTACTAAAATAGCATCGTATCCCTGGGCTAATGGTAGTTTTGTGATAAAATCTACCAAGATATAGCTCTATGGTTTTTCTGGGATTGCATTGGGCATCAGCTTTCCTGCTGGTACTTCACTTCGATTCTTGTATCTTTGACAAGTATTGTATCCATCCACATATCTTCCCACCTCCTTTGTTACTCCTGGCCACCAGTAATTCCTGGTGACCAATTCTGTTATCTTCTATCTTCCTCCATGCTCTCCTACTGGGGTGTCGTGGTGTAATCATATTATTTCCCCCCTGAGTTCTCCTTCTGGTATGTATATCCTTCCTTCCTTCATTACTATTCCATCTTCTATTTTCCATTCTTTGTCTTTCAATATCTTTATCCCTGCCTTCTTTATTTCTTCTACTGCTTTTACTACCTTTTTATCCCCTTCCTACACTCTTTTGATCTTTTCTTTTAGGTTTCCTTCCTCTATTATCATTTCTGCTTCCCTAATCCATTCTGGTTTTATTAACTTCTGGTCCTCATTATCCTTTTCCACTCCCTCCTGCCAGTCTGGTCTCTTGCTTAATCTGTCTGCCTTCCCTATGCTCTTTCCTAGAATGTGTTTTAATGTAAAATTAAATTGTGATAGGTATAGGGCCCATCTTGCTTGTCTCCGGTTTAATTTTTGGCTTGTCATAAAATACTGGAGGTTCTTATGGTCTGTCCAGATTTCAAATTTGAGTTTCGCTCCCTCCAAATAGTGCCTCTATGCTTCTAGACACCTAATAACTGCCAGTATCTCTTTATCATGAATTTTGTAGTTTCGCTCCATGGCATTTAGCGACTTAGAGATGAAGGCCACTGGCTTCTACTTCCCATCCTCACACTTTGTCGACAACACTCCCTCTGTTGCATAGTCTAAGGCATCCACTTCTACTCTCATCTCCCTATTGATCTCTGGGATAGCCAAGATAGGTTCTGTGGTGAATACCATCTTAAGTCTCTCAAATGCTTCCTCCTGTTCCTTCTTCCACTTCTATTTCTGTTCCTTTCTGACTAGCACATGTAGCGGTGCTGCTATTCTAGTAAAGTCTTTTATAAACCTCTTGTAGTAGCTGGTAAGGCCCAGGAACTTTTGTACTTCTTTGACATTTCTAGGTACCAGCCAGTTCAGGACTTCCTCTACCTTCTATTTCTGCATCTCTACTCCCTTTGGCCTAATTACTACTCCCAAGAACTCCACTTCTCTCACTTTCCATTTGCACTTTTCTGGTTTTACAAATAGGTCATTCTCCTCTAGTCTTTTTAATACCTCTTCTACCAGCTCATCGTGCCCCTCCTCTGTATCTGTAGCTACTAGAATGTTGTTAATGAATGTTGCTGTATCTCCTTGGTTTATGAGATCACAGAACAGATCATTCATTATTGTTTGGAAGGTAGTGGGAAAGTTAGTTAACCCAAAATACATGACTATGGGTTCATAGATCCTAATATGTATTGTAAACACTGCCTTCCATTTGTCTCCCTCTTTGATCCTGATGTTATTGTATCCCCACCTCAGGTCTAGCTTCGTGAACACCTTTCTTTTTCCTACTCTATCCAGTATGTCTATAATGAGGGGTAAAGGATATCTATTCTTTATCATCCACTGATTTATGCATTAATAGTCCTGCACCATTCTTCATGTGCTATTCTTTTTTGCCACAAAGTGTACTGGTGACATTTGGGGCAACTTGGAAGGTCAGATATATCTTTTCCTTAACTGATCCTCTACAAATGCCTGTACTTCTTCCCTTTCCTCTCTCAACAATGAGTATATCTTTCCCTTTTTTGGTGTAAACCCCTTTTTCAATTCTATGGCATGGTCCCAGGTCTTTTACACTGGTATTCTTTCTGACTTCTTTTTTCCAAACACTCTCTTCCACTTTCAAAACTTTTTGGATACTAGTCTTTTCAATGTTTCTTCGTCCTCATCCTTTTCTACCTTCTTTACTTCCTTCTCTTTCCCTTTTTGCTTTCTCCTTCCACATATAGATAGGTAATATGTCATTTTTACTTCCTCTTTTTCCCAATCTATCTCTGGATTATAGGCTGCTAGCCACGGCATTCCCAGTATCACTTCTGTTTTCCCTAAATTATATACATCCATCCTTGCCCTCTCCACATGTCCTTTAAAAAACATGTTACACTCTACCTGGTACATTATAGCTCCTTCCACATTTACTGTTCTATCTACATTTCTAACTAATAGGGGTTTTTTTAGCTTTTCCATTTTAAACCCCTTTTTTCAGGCAAAGGTCATATCCATGAATAGGCCTGTTGCTCTGCTATCTAGCAGTGTCCTTACTACTACCCCTTCATGGCTTTCCAACTTCTCTAGCCCTACCTTCATCCATACTTCTCTTAGCAGCTGTAGTATGTACCACACATTTCTTACTCTCTCAGTTGTATTGGTGCAATTTGATTTATTTTCCAGCTTTTCTGGGTGCAATACACTGTACAGATTATTGGAGACCAGCCAAGAGCTTACTATCTTCTATTTTCTTTTACCGACTCCTGCGGTGTTTCCACTATTCTTTCTTTATGCCTTTCCTAGCAATTTTTGGCCATATGGCCCCACTTCCTACATATGTAGCATGTCCTGTCCCCTTCTCTTCCTCTGTCTATGTCTATTATGTTTAGGTCTCTCCTTGGACCTATTTGAGTTCCTCCTCTATTGAACATATTTTCTCCTGCTCCCCCTCTATACCCTCCTCCTGTTCTCCATATTATTTGCCCTCCTCTTCCCCCATATGATCCTCCTCCATAGCCTTCCCTGGGCTGCATATTTTCCCCTGGGCACACCGCATTCCTCTCCAATATCCTTTCTTTCATTCTGCTTTGCCTCTGGTTTCTGTCCAACCTCACTGCTCTCTCTTGCCATTCTTCTATTGTGTTAGGAGGGATCTCTGCCTCCACCAATTTTCTTCTCAATGCCCCACTTAGTCCTCTTTTGAATTCTTCAATGAGGGGTTGCTCTTTATAGCTGCTTCCTCTAGCTACCTTTCTAAACTCCTGGACATACTCGTTGCAGGTCCTCCTCCCTTGTTTGATTGTCCTTAGTTGCTCTATCTTCCTTTCTTCTTCTCCTGTCTCCCCAAACTCATTTCTCATCTTTTAGAATAATTCCTCTGCAGTTTCTACCTCTGATTCTCCTTTTGACAATTTATCCAGTAGATTGTCTTTCCATGCCTCTGCTACTCCTCCTTGTATATAGAACAGCACCCAAGCTATCCTTGTTGCTTCTAACTCCCCCATTATCCTCATACTCAAGTACAAATAAGCTGCATTGATAAATGTGCTCACTTTCTCCATTCTTCCATTGAATAAAGGAGACTTGACTACCTCCACTCTGGCTCCTCCATTTTGCTACAATAAGGTGGCCACCTGCTGTTGGAGGCTAGCAATTAAGGTGAGAAGTTGCTCCTCCCTGGATAGATCTTGTAGTGTAGAGGCAGTGGGTTGCCCTGTAGATTACTGTTGTTGGCAGGACATATTTAATGGTGATAGTGATGGTGATAATGATGATTCCTCATAGGAGGATAAGTGATCTTCTTTGTCTGTACTTATGGCTAACTACTGACTAAGAAGAGTGAAATGATATTATCCCTAAGAAGGGAATCCCTAAGCTAGATGGGCCTTTAAGAGGTTGCCGTCATTCTCCTGTATAGACTGATCACAATGGACCAGTAGCATGGAGCTGATAGTGAAAAACTAGTTATGAGCCTACTCAATATAGAGGTCAGGTCTCGGACAGGGATACGAGCTTTGTCCAGGCCATCTATCTACTGTCCCTAACTGACAGTGAAGTCCTCTTTACAGCTAGGGCCTGCTATCCAAGATGCCTTCAAGCACTGTGCTTGTTAGTGAGAACGATAAGAGAGTAAGTAGAAATAGAGATGTTGAGGCTGCAAGGCACAGGGTCAACGATGGGAATCGAGTTCTTGTGTTATCGATAGACAGTAAATGTCCTTAGTGATCACCCTAGATGGATGTTCAAGAAGAACTCAATAGAGTTCTTTGTTGAATTGGACTCCTACTTATACTACTTTTACAGTGGCTGTACTATTAGTCCATGATCATATGTTCTTCCAGAATGTTCTGTGATCACTTGACCTTGTCATGTGACCTTAGTTCCCACACTATTTATATCTTGACCCCATTGTACATCTTAAGGTTTTGGATTAAGTGTTTAAATGCATGGGAAACTATTCCCTTTTTGGGGCTCTCATAGCATGCTTCAACTTCTTTTTCTCTTTCCCAATCTTCTTTATCGTCTATTGCCCATCTCACAATCTTTTTCTCTTCTAGAGTTGCTACTCTCTTCTCTTTCTTTGCTCTTTTTTCTTTTTTCAACTTTGTATTCCTCCCATACAGTAGTGGGCACCTTGTCATTTTTACTTCCCCTGTCATGACTTGGCAAAATGGCTAAGTCATTATTTTCTTTTCTTTTCTTATTTGAACTTACTACACAAGGAAAGAATACAGGAAAGTGTTGTATGACAAATGTCACACATCATGGTCACATATTAGGATGTCACAGTGTCATGTTACATGATGGAGTCACATGATGAGTGTGGAAAAGTAGTGTATAGACCATGTAGTAGTTGTATAAGTAGTATACAGAATCTAATAGAAACTCCATTGAGTTCTTCTTGTCAACTCAGACTTGGAGTGTGATTAAGTCATCTCAGGCTAAGTTGCTACATCCCCTGTCTTCCAGTTTATCTCTAGATTGTGCACTTGTAACCATAGCATCTCTAGTATTATATTTGTTCTTCCTAGATTGCATATATCTATTCTCATTCTTTTTACATAACTCTTATAGTACATGTTTATCTCTACTTGATAGATAATGGCTCCTACACTGTTGTTCATCCCATTGATGTTCCTGACTACTATCAGTCTTTCCAATTTCTACAGTCTAAACCCATGTTTTGCTGCCATTTTCCAATCCATAAATGTTTCTGTTGTGCCACTGTTCAAGAGCACCTTTACTATTATGCCTTTGTATGTATCCATCTTTTCTACTCCAATATTCAGCTATACCTCTCTCAGCATCTTAAATATTCTTCTTACTTTTCTCTGCTCACCCCCCTTTTTTGCTGCACTTTTCAGAGCCTCTGTCTACATACTGCTCTGCTACACTTTTCAGAGCCTCTGTCTACATACTGCTCTGCTGCACTTTTCCCTGTTTAGGGCACACTGCTACCCTCCAGTTCCACCATAGTTGCTTTTTCCCTATGATATATCCTGGATACCAAATATTCCTTCTTTCCTCTTCTAATATTTTCTCCTCTACTATTGTGTCTTTTCTTCCACATTTTGCATATTTAACTCTACTTCCTGCTTTATTGTTTCTTTATTTCCATGTCTCTAGACAACTCTCACACTATATATTTCTCAGTTTTTCTCCAGAGACAAAATCCTATTCTTGGTTTTTCTCTGTCTTGGTGCCTTTATAGTCATATCTACCATACTCTACAAATTTTACCACTTCCCACCTCATCTTCCAACCCCTCCTCTCTAATGCTGCACTTCCCAAAGGCATACTCCATGCACCACTATATTCCTGTACCTTCCTTCATAAGGAATATGCTAATCTCTCCTTGCTGTATCTTTTGTGAACTAACTACATATACTACCTCCTCACTCATTCTTCTCTCCTTCTCAACCTTAATATTTGGACACTCCCACTTGTAGTATTCCATTCCCCAACACCTAAAGCATTGTACTCCCTTTTCCTCTCTCTCTTGTCTCCTTACACTTACTTTTTCTCTCACTCTGTATTGTACCACCCTACTTGCTATCACCTCAAATTTATTCTGGGAAATTAGTTTCCCCTTTATCTCCTTCTTTTTATTCCTGCAGTTATAGGCAAGGTACCTAAACCTTTTACACTCTTAACACACTCTTTCTTCCTTTCTCTCTATCTCTGCCCTTAGTTTGACAAGAGTATGCCATCAGTTGAGCATTCTATTCACAAGAGAGTTATATTGCTCTAGAGATATGATGCTATGTCTCTAGAGAAGTCAAATAAAGAATGATCTTACTAGTGTTACATCTACTGGAGCACAAAATCTTCACCCAGCTAGACATCTACTGCCTTACTTACTACTGCCCTAGTAATATGGTTATACTATCACCCCAAGAAGAGGATCCCTAACCTAAATGTCTTCTTAAGAATACAGTATTACTCCTCTATGTGTACAGTCTACAATGGGACTTCAGTACAAGGTTTCTACTAAGAATAGTACAAGTATGCTACATAACACCACTCAATTGTGAGGGCAGATCTCAGATGCAATACCTGAGCTTAGTACTGTACTTCCACCAATAGTCCCTAACTAACTATCAAGTCCCCTTAAGCCTAGGACCCAGCTATGTCATAGTAGTCCTGGATTGTATCACCTAGGTATGTTATGAGATGGTTCCTAAAGAAGAAACTATTTCCCATATGTTCATTAATCTGATAGGAAATATCCAGGAATATAATGTGGGAAAGATATAAATAGTATGGGAAAGATTATGTAAGATATATATAGTTATTAGTAAGGGTCATGTGATTGTAGAAGACAGGTGCACAGACCAATAGACATTTGTATAAGTAGCTAGAGCAATCCAACAGGAAACTCTATTGAGTTCTTTCTGAACAACTACCTTGGTTGAGCCTAAGTCTTCATGACCTTGCACCAACAAGGTACCAAGGAAGATGAGAGAGTAAGTTGGCAAGGCTCTGGTGATGAGCAATGCTGATAAGAGAATTGAGTTCTAGTATAAGAACTTAGACTATAATACCTTAGAACCACTCCTAGTCTGAGTTGACAAGAAGAACTCAATAGAGTTCCCATTCAATTGCTGTACACTACTTATATACATTCTGTATTTACTTCTATTTATAAAGTTCTATGCATCTTTTTTAAGTTATTTCCTCTCTTATGTCTACCAATTATTTAATTAAATAAAAAGTAAAAAAAAGAAATATAAATAATGACTTAGCTGTTTTGGCCATGTTATAACATAAACCATTGTCATGTGCAGAGTTATAATCAAACTAAGCAATAAGTTGAGTCTTTTCTACATTTTGTCTGGCCAATACTTCATTGATAGTCTGGTATGTATAAAAGTCGACATAGTACTCATTGGAAAGATGGACAGGAAGACATTAGACAGCTGGTAACTCTCCATGTATATTGAACTCAAAGATCTTCTAGCAAGCTTCAGTTGGACCAATAAACCAGCCATCCAAGTATGCTTTGATCTTATTCTGCATCCCACCACTAATCTCCATAGTTGCTCTGTCAGAACCCTTATAGATATACTTGCTTAAATACTTGACAGTTCCCAATCCAGTAGAGACCTCCATATTGATATGACAATCAAAGAGAAGAAGAAGTTGAGGACAATAAGGGACCATATATTGATTGGTAAACCTGGCTCTATTGCATTCAAAAACCAAGCCACTGTCAGGCCTAGCATAGAGTGGATAGCTATCCTTAGCCCAGTTTGTTCTCTCTTTATAGTCTTTGGAAAAGTATTTACTATATCATCCATTGACCATACACTTGGCTTGGGGATTGTCAGCACCATATGAACTATACAACATATATTTGGTAACTTTTGTATAGAGAAGTGGTTGTAGTTGAGGATCAAATAGCTATGCTGAAATCATAGAGTTTATGTGATAAGGGTCTTGAATGTGATTGTGAGGGTGCAGAAAGATGAGTAGGTGAATATAGGAAAGAGCTCTCTTCTGGAACTCAATGGTGTGAATATAAGCTACTGCAGTACCAAAAAAACCATTATCAATAATCTTGAAGAGCACTTTCTTCTTCTGCTCAAAGACTCATGATACAATATTAGGATGATCAGTGGCTGTCTGTCTAGGAAAAAGACTCTGAACAATTTCTGGCTACTTGGGATTAGCAGTCATGGTAAGAAAGAGGTCTGGTTTGTGAAAATGCCTGTAAATGGCCATAGTATCTTAGAACAACTGAGTCATAAACCTAGAACTCCCCATATGAGAAGAAGGAAGAATAAGTTTGTGTTCCAAAGGTCTAACATCTTCTCTATCATGCCCATTATACACAGCAGCATCCTGTAGTCCCTAATAGAGTTCTGATCTGAGAGTATGTTGATGTGTCCTAGCCCAGTTGAGTTTCCTCTGTTCATAGTTTGCCTATGCATCAACAACAAACTGCTGAAATAACTTTCCACCATAGAAGAGGGATGACTGAGGACCATATCTGACATGAAGACAATAGGCATAGTAGAGACCACCTGTGAGCAAGCTTGTTCCTCTTCATCTCTTTGTCTTCTATTCTTCCCTTGTTCTCTCAGTTGAGCACCATGGATTGGAATTCCTGGATGTTATCCATTCTCTCCCTTTGGAAATAACAGAACATAATGGAGAGTAGTATATGAAGGACTGTTTTGGCTTATTTGCTCAAGTTGTCCTCCTCTTGCCCATAATACTATATTCCTATTATCTATTGCATGATGGACACCTTTCTCAGGAATAATGACTACAATCTCTTCAGCAGTAGGCAGATTGTGAGTTCATTGATCATGCTGTAAAATCCATATGCAATCTAATCCTAACCTCCTGCTGTTTATCTACTGGTTTGTCCCTGATAAGCTTATATGCATGACAGTATCAACCAATATATGAATGATTGTCCAGAAGCATTGTCTAAAGATTGTCCATTACTATAGGATCTAGGTTATTGTTGTTGGCTCTCCTGACATTGAGCTGCTCTGCTGTGTCAAGAATATAGATTTGCATATATATTGTAGTTTGATCTACATGAGGGAGGAGAGCACCAGTGAGATAACAAAGCTCTCCCTGGATTTTAAAACAGTAGGGGCCTAACTGCCTAGTGACTAAGTTGTCAATTTTGACTTCTACTGAAGTCATAGCAAATACTGCATTATACTGTCATATATTATTGTGAAATTCTCTTGAGGAATAATCATCTCCAGTTAAGTAGTTGTGAAGGATTCCAGTGAATGGTTGGAGAGGAGGCAGTTGGATCTATCCTTGTAAACAATACATACCAAACTTGGAATAATTGACCCTTGAGGAAGTAAGTTTTTCACACTCAAAGTGGAGAGCATGACAGTGAGAGCAGATAACAGTCAGCATGCCCAAATTGTTATACTGTATATCAGCCTCCAAGAATGGCTATCCAGCAGGTGGATAAGGTGCAGAATAAGAAACAGGTGGTGGAATATCATCTGTAACAACAGCTTCTTGATCCTGATAATTTATGAGTATATAGAATTTTATTATGCAAAAATCAACATACCTGAATCATATCATCTTCTATATCAACCTCTTGAATAATTCCCTCCCTAATATCCTATAATATCTGGTTAGAATTCATTTATCAACAATCAGTGAAATTTGTTACTTACAACTCTTAGAATATTTTCCTGCATATTCCTATTTACATTTAGGTCTCTATTACCATCTCTATTCTGCTACCCTTCATAATCAAGAGCATTTGCATTCTCATTTCTCCAATCCTCTATTATTTGGTTGATTTAAACTATATGAACTTTTCTTTCTGCTTGTTTCTCTTCTATCTCTCTTTGTTTTTCTGCCTCTACTCTTGTGATTTGCAAATGATCAAGAAGTTGATGTTGTTGAGCAAGTTGACATCTGTATAAATCAAGTATGGCATTATCAAGGTTTTGTAGAACATGTACAGAAGTCATATGGAATCTTTTTTCCTCTCTATCTCTTCTTCTATTCCAAACAGGAGCTGGAGGAACATTTTGGAGCAAAGCAGGTAGGTGATGATTCTCTAGAACAACTATATGCTGCTGTGCTCACTCCTCAGCTCTTCTAGCTCAATATTCTTCTTTAACAGAATTCATCTCTTACGGTTTGTCTTACTGTCTCATTTACAACTACTCTAATAATAAAGGTATACTATCACTCCTAAGAAGGAGATACCTACTCTAAACAACTCTCTTAAGGAGCAGTTGTTATTCCCTTGCATATAAGGATTACAATGGATCCCAAGTACCAGGTTACTAATAAAAAGGTATACAGGTATACTACTGCAGTACTACTAAAGGGGGCAAAAGAGACTATTAGCCTGGCACAAGCTAAATATGCAGTACCAGGTCCCAATCGCATGCTAAAGAGTTTATGGAGATGAATCAAGAATAAAGGTATTAAAAAGATAATATAGAAACTTAGCACAGTAAAGTAAGGTAAAAGTGTTTGAAAAGAGTATAAGCTCTATCTAGATCCACCTTGTATGGTATCCCTAAGGTGCCAACCTTTACGCACCATAATAAGCTCACTATCAAAGTAGTCAGTAAACCACTTCTGGGCCTTACTACACTCAACAAAGCCCTTATCTGCACCTCCAATACCAAACCTTATGGATGTAATATAATCTGAGTTAATAGCTAGCTAGACTTTTCAAGCCTGCTACCTTAGAGAAGGTTGTCTAAGTGACCACTACATTTTGTCTCTAGAAAGAGTAAGGGTATAGAGTAAATTTACCTTAACTACCCAACCACTTCACTTAGAACTCATACAAGTACCAAAAGACAACTCTAGAGCCCTTGAGATGGCAGTAGGTGTCAAGATTGTATGCTCTCTCTTGCTGGCTCCCTGAGTATTATATTTAAATTACAAATTGATGAGACTCAATAAAAAAAATGAATAGAAAAAGAAAATACTTCTTCTTCTAGCCTCTCTCACTTTTCTCCTTTACAACTACACCATATGGATATGTCTAATATTGCTTCCTATCCTGCCATACCAGCCTGTCACCACTATATGCTCCTACTCTACCTCCATACTACCACTTCCTATCAACATCTCCTGACCTCCCAACTAGCTACTTCCTATCTGAGTATGGTCTAGAAACTAGCTTTAACACATGTGAGTGTCCTAGCTCACAATGTCATTGTGTACTATGTCTGCTTTTTGGTTGAGTCCAGCAGTGATGAGATCACAAGTTATTGATAGACTTTTGATTTGTTGCTTTGGCATTATATTCATCTAAGTCCATTCTAGATTGAAAGTCTATAGCATTCCAAAGGTATTCCAGAGTTTCTGAGTTCTAGAGCATCAACATTGATAGTTTGTCTCTAAAACCTGATACTAGCTCATCAGTCTTGCCTTCCAAGATATGTACTATTAAGCAAGTAACAGCTTGGTAACTGTCTGGTAGAAGTGACCTTTGGTGGTCTTTTATACATCTAAGGGCTTGTAGGAGATTTCTAGAGTGAACTCAGATACTGAATTCAGAGGTATAAAGTGTATCCCATGTTACATTTTCACAGAAAATTCATTGGCAGCATAATACTGCTCAAGAAAACAATCTGTCTAGGAGGGTAGATCTGAGCTTAGTTATACCAACTATGCTCTACACCACAGCTGTAGAGTACTGTCCCCTTTACACCTAGGGCTTGGTATCCAGTCAAGATATAGAGAGAGTAGAGGGGTAAAAGAGCAAAGAAGGAGGACAGGGGATAGTGATTAGAGACAGAGAACTTAATAAGCTGGCACCATCACTGTATATTTGTATATGTTTATTTCTCTCCTAATTTGGGTTGAATATGAAAAGAGGAGGGTACTGATGATTGAATTTTGTTGTCCAAATTCAGAGAAAAAAAGAGGAAGTAGAATATAATTTTTCTCTGATTTTTTTTCTAATTTTTAATGAATTTATTTCAATTTTGTAGAGTTTTTGAGTGAAAAGAGAAGCTGTGGGAATGATTAGGTAAATTTGACTAAGCAATAACAAAGGTCTATCATCCTATGTTCAGTCTCACATACTTTCTTAGATTGCTATCATCTTTTCTACCATCCACTTGTTATCAGTCCAGGGCTGATAATAATTGTAATCCCAATGTAATTCCATAACATCTACTAATAACTCAGTGAATACTGATCACTTTGAGACATTTTTGGTATCATTGGAAAGGTCTTCTTAAGGGCTTTTGGTGGCCATTGAGATCATTGAAATCAGTCAAGTATTCCTGGAGTTATGGTCCAAATGAAGTTTATGACAGACCTAGCCATTTTGGCCATGTTATAACATATAGACAGTCTGTTCAAGGTCTGATAACTGAATTTTCTAAGATTATGTAATTACTTCTGCCATTTTCAGTTTAGCTTTTTCTGACATAATCACATGGACCTGTGGGCCCAGTAGATCCCACTACTAAGCAAGTGGTTCATAACACCTCTATCTTGTCTTCTGACATAGCTCTCTTACTGGTCCTTTTGTTGGAACACTGGGGAAGGCTTGCAAACAGATAACAAATACAACTAGACTACACTTATTTGAAACAATCTGTAACAATAAGAACATATCTATCATGTGCATTATGCAAGTCCAGAATCCAACACCTTCAACTTACAGCATATGCACAGGAACATCCTCAGATGCTAAAAATACTGGACTGAGATCCAGACAAAAAGACTGGGTCTCAGGTTTACATCCAAGCAGTTTAAGTACTGTGGACAATGTGTTTGTGTTTACTGAATAATGAAGAGAAACACTTGGGGTAATAGGTAACAGTAATAAATGATGAAAAGAAGCAGACAAGTGAGAAACATAAACGGAGTAGAGGGTATTAGCGAAAAGATATTAAAGCGAAGAATTTAAGCAGTGTAGCTACTTCGCCATCAACTCCAAAATTCGAATACATCACTATAACGATAGTCAGCGTCAACATCCAGGTATCATTGATATTGTCATCGTCATTGTCATCACCAGCATCTTTAACTAGAGCAATTCCATCCTACATGACCAAGAAGCCATGCCATGCCATGCCTATCTTCAAACGTTGTCATCAGGTAAAAAGCCCTGCCTAACGGATTGAACGATTGATGCAAGAGATCTAGCAAGCTGATTCAAAACGCGCAGCGAGGACTGAGGGACATTAAAACACTTGCCCAATATCATTAATTCCATAACCATCATTAGGTGAAGTGCCAGTAGGTGAATCAATGACACTTCCAGGGGCAACTGTGAGGCCGGACTGAGTCCACTATTTTGGGATGTTAGCAACTAGGAGAGAAGAGGAGATTACGTCCAGAAATGAAGGACTTTTTACCTGATATTGGATCATACCCTGGATACCTGCTTCCACGGCGGCTACAAAGAATATCCAGCATCAGTGTCTTTGATTTCGATATGGGTTTCAACCTACCATTCATCCACTGAGATAATATATTCAATGCTTGTGCGTCCGTGGCAGCCGATTGTTGAGTTGCACTTGCTGTCGGACGCTCCTTAAATGAGATCAAATAAGGAATGACAAAATCTTACTTATATCATTGATAAACGGCGCAATTGACGTGTTGAAGGGCACAAAATTCTGTGCATTCTTCTGAGTAACAAGCCCCACGGCGTTCATCGCTATTGGCTTCCCGAATCTGAGCAGATGCTGAGAATTATGAGAAGGAACTATTGAACCAGATACATACACTTGACCAGCCAGGGCATTTTGCTGTATCCAATCTAAACCTTGCTTCAGGCTATTGTTGAATGACAGCAGGTTAGGGTCATCATCATAATTATTTTGATCAGGAAATAACTGGAAGCTACTGAGACCAATCTCCGGAATGCCGAGAATATCGCTACTGTCGACACCAAAAGAACCATCTTGACTGGAGTTCAGGGCTAGCGATGGACAGGCAGCTGAGTTCTATGTCAATGGCATTGTAGGGACCTCAAGAGACCAACGGCTCACGAGAAGAGACCAACAGCTCACGAGTCAAAACCCAACGCCTGCGAGTTGTTATACTTCTCTGCGGAGTAGATCTCTTGGCTGCTCGTGTCTTCTTGAAGGCTTCTTTGCGCTCTCGTAAGACTCGTTCTTTGGTGAAAAGTGCAACGGTGTTGCGATGAATCCTGGGAGCTTGTTGAGGTGCTTGAGGTAAAGGGAAAAGTTTCGAGCAACCAATGCACTGAAATCCTTGCGTTCTACATATACTTGGATTGGCGGAGATTCCTCATAGAAAGTTGGAAAACTAACCCGCTTGACACAAGGTGGTTAGGATCTATGCTCTTCACATGTCCAGCCAACGTAGAATGCCAGAGAGTGATATTGTGTGTAGCACAACCAGGGGAACCTGACACAGACGAACTGCACCTATTCAAAGTGAGCAGATAATCACCTGTAGTCTCTTATATGACTAGGCACACCTGGGATCATTGGCAAGTTCCCTGTACAAAGGCTATCAAATATCTGCTGAGTGTAGATAGTGAACATACCAAGAAAGCACGTTGGGATGGTCGCGGTACCGTTGGACAATTTGTGTAGTGTAGCTTATGAAAGCGTCAATCAAAGTCTGGTTGGTATAGAATTGATCATGCTCGCGGGGACCACCAAAGTTTCGGACATAGGCATCCATCCCCCCTTGAAAACATAAGAAAAACAGGTGCTTGCCAAGTATGACGACCGTACCATAATCATTGCTCAGCGTATTTCTCGGGCGTGAACTATTAAATTCAAGTATAGTATCGCGTTTCCGAGAGTGAAATCCAGTGAAAGGATCGGTATTGTTGATGACATCAGAGGGATGAGGGTTCCAATTGTTCGTCAGAGAAAGAATAACGTAGAGACCATGTTTCTGGGCAAGTTCCAGGACATTATCAAGTTTTTGTAGCCCATTAGTGCCATTGTTAACAGTCAAAATTCCGTTTTGAATCAACTGGAACCATGTACCGGTTTCTGGGATTTGTTCAACATCTATCGTGAGAGTTTCCATGAATCGCGGAAGATGATCAAAACGAGGAAGACACACCATTAAACGCCCATGTCCGCACAACATTGAATCCTGCTTGGGATATATTTCCCAGAGTGTGATCGATATCTTCATCAGTGTTCAATGAAGACAACCAGTATGCAGTAGTGCCGATATAAGTGAATAGCCTGATCTGGTGTCAGAGTGCTTACGACAAAATAGATCCTCATACCGTCCATTGACCATCAACCTGCTACCTTGTTGGGATACGAATTGGCTATTTTCGACATTGCTGATTTGCCGGACGACGTTTGCTGTCGTTCTCGTGGATGAGTAGACAGAGGTAGTAATGGACAGAAGGGATAATAGAATGAGCCCATGGGAAAAGACGACCATGATGCCCGGAGGAAGGGAGCTGAAGGGAAGATGAAATTAGAGGGGCACATTTATGAAGTGGGACAGCATCTTTGTAGATGGGCTGTGTGTCACAGCAGACATTTAACTGTCACATCAGCCTGGGAAATATACTGTCAAGTAAGTTACAAGTATGCTGTCAAGTCTGTCATATACCCTCTTGGCATCCTTGGCACCCCCAAAGGTGTCTGAGTCCTTGCAGAATCCCCACTCAAATCTAACATTTACACTAGATCAGAAGTAGGTCCCCCTATAAGGCAGAAACCATTGATGACATACCACTGGAAGCATTTTCTGAGAAGATAACTCTTGGAACAGCACAAAGGCCAAGTCCCTCTTTAATAGAAGCTTCAACTTTGGGCATCACATTGCCACTATCCAAGGAACAACCATAATAGAATATGAGCTCAGATATTACAGTGTCTCATAGATGACTGATATATATTTACCTAATAAAATATGAGCTATGTAAGAGCAACCAGAGCAGAGTTCTCCAGGAGAATCCTCAGTTATAATTACACTCTGGAATACATTATAACTCACCTCCAGGAGAATCCTGAGAGAATAGGATAAGGCTCCTAGAGGGTAATCTACATTATATATACAAGTCCCCTAGTTATGGAATATCTCAGCAGTCAGGGTCAGGAGTGCAGGAAACTGATCAACTAATTAAATGTTGAGTAATAGTACTTAATTAGTGCAGGGTTATATAAGAGGACCCTACCAATGCTGCCCCTGGAATACTAGATCAACCTTCTGGAGCAACCCTGCACCTAATTAAATATTACTATGTAATATTTAATTACCTCTAGCTTGACTTGGTAACTCCTGACCCTGGCTGATAGGACTGCAGGACCAGGGATGGACAGACTATAGTAGTATATATATTGTAGAGTACACCCCAGGAGCCTTATCCTAATCTTTAACTATTCTTCTAGAGATAAGTTGTAATACATTTTATAGACTATAATTATACTGAGGATTCTCCTGGAGTCTTATCACAAATGGCCACTTACTGATTTGTGAGTTGATGATTTAATAATCAAAAGGCTCAGAAAAGCAAAGTTAAACAAGTAATAAAAGATGTTGTTAAGTCTAAGATTTATCCTCAGACATACAGTCCTTAAATACATAATTGTGGTAGTCTGTGTACAAGAACAGTCTACTACATGATCACTACCTATTGTTTTACATATAGAAGTGCTTATTGTTCTTGAAATAGAGATAACCTAGCTATCTTAGAGCAATCCTTTGTTCTATTCAAGAACAGATAATAATCTATGGATAATAGACTAGTATTATATGCAAATATTGAAGACCTTGTATCTCTATAGCATCTTATTGCCTCAGGGTCTATTTATAGCCAAAATAAGTGCATTGAGGAGAGCTTCACAATGGTTATTGAAGCAAACAATTATGTCAAGCAGTACCTGAGATATCAGTAATTTAGTGTTTGATGACTTAGTGATCAGTGACTGATCTACTGATAACTCAGTGAATACTTATTGCTTTGAGATGTTTTTGACATTTTTGATATTGTTGGAAAGATCTTCTTAAGGGCTTTCAGTGGCCATTGAGATTGTTGAAATCAGTCAAGTATTCCTGGAGCTATAGTCCAAATGAAGTTTGTAACATACTTATTGCTAGTCTACTAGGTATATAGCCACTTTGTATTACAAAATGAAATGGCAGACTGTTGGATACAGTACCAGCTTGGGTATATTCAAGGGGTCTTGATGTTGGAAAGATGATTTGTAAGCAATAAGAGATGTTGAAGTAGGGGATTATTGAGATGTATTTGGTGGAACATTGGATACCTGGATGCAATTAGCACTGGAATAATAGTGGTGGTATGAGATCAAGGCATAACCTGCTAGATATATTTAGATACTCATTGCAAATAACCTGCTACATATGTTTTTTAGTCTTCTTTTTTCACAAATTTCCTTCTCCTAGCTTCTGGGATAATGAACAGATGAACATCAAGCTATTATTAGTATTTTCAGCAGAATATCTTTTGGAAGCATGATTATTGGTTGCATCTGACACAGCACATATTTTGATGTCAAGTGACCTATCACTATTGTGTCAGTATCATGTCACCTCACCTGTCAAGTCATTTAGGCTTGTTACATAGTTATATTCTGCTATTACACCTATGCCACCACCTTACCAGGTTGTCTGCATCTGCACTAATTGCCATTGTTATACCTTTATCACATCTAATAGCCAACTTATACATGGAAAATTAGTATCACCTAATACTTGCATAGCACATTTATGGAGAGATGTGGTAATATTATTATATATCAGGTTGTTGTAAGGGGACTAATGGACAGTCACTCTAGGAAGGCTTAGTCTGTATCAGTATAGGTAAGTAAAGTCTAGCTTGCCCCAAGATCTGTGCAACCACCTTTCCTATATCTCTTTCCCCTGGTTTATATTTTCCATCAGTACTAGATAGTCTTATAAGGTAATATAGTTATTAATGTGTGAGTCATGTGATTGCTTGGCAATGTACACAGACTGCCTAGTATAGTATATATACTAGTGGATATACAGTAGAATACCTTACCCCAACATTGATTGAAACTTCTGGGCTATTCATTGTTCTATCTTAAGTCTGCTCTCATCACTCAAACTTAGAGTAGTTAGGTAGTTGTCTGATGCCCTTACAGTTGTCATTAAACTAATTTGTTCTTTATTGTAGTCCCAAGACAAAGTCTTCTTACCCATAACAATTAATATAAAACCAGAGATTGCAGATCAGGAGGAGAGAAGGGAGAATACTGGAGTGGTAATTGAAAGGATAGAAGCTGATGATCATAGTATAGATTATCCAGGTACATTTTCTAGTAATTTTCTTCTTTTATCACTGGAGCCATCTATTAGGGTATCAAGCAACACATTCATGCTTGTATATGCTTGTCTGTATCTTTGGTACTTGGCTGTATCTTATATGTGGAGTAGGCTGGAATACAACTGCTTGAGTTCTCAAGTTTATTGATATCAATGCTGTTAACATTGCTGATACACTATCCCACCCACTGGATGCCTCATGTTTGATGGTTTCTGATTACCCAAATCACTTGTTTTTGCTTCTGCATGTCATGACTTGGCAAAACAGCTAAGTCATTATTTACTTTACTTTACTTTACTTTTCTTGATTGGACTTACTATACAAGGAAGGTATGTGGGAAAGTATCACATGACAAATATCACACATCATAGTCATATGTCAGGATGTTATAGTGTTATGTCACATGATGGGGTCACATGATAAGTGTGGGAAAGTAGTACACAGACCATGTAGTAGTTGTATAAGTAGTGTACAGAATCCAATGGAAACTCTATTGAGTTCTCCTTGTCAACTTGGACTTGGAGTGTGATTAAGTCATCTCAGGCTAAGTTGCTGTACTATATAATATTCATACTGCCATAAAAGCTTTGTCTATTGAGCCTTAAATCATACAATATATATGCTATCCCAAATGCTTTTGCCATTATTCACTTGAAGAGCTTGCTAAAGCTTGTACTTGGTGTAAGACTCCCCAAAGCAAGCTATGTAGAGAAAAGTTATGGATACTATAGTCTACCTGTAGTAGCTCAAAACTTGTTCCTTGGTAGCTTTATAATATACAGGTTTTCAGCTTATGGCTTGAGAGCTTTCTTTTTGGGATTAAAGACCTTATTGATCAATGCTATAAGTACCAGCCCCCAGATACTGGAGTAATGCATAATATTTGGGATAGTCCAGCCTGGTAAAGTCTAGGGCCTTTTATAACTACAAAGGACAATCTCATATTCAGCTTCTTTATTGATTGGTTCAATCTATTCTCAAATAAGATTGCAGGCAAGACAGTCTCATGTAGTGCAATTATGATGTTTTGTCTCAATCTTCCCTATTACTTATGACATTAACCAGGAAACACTTACTTTGCTGGGATTACCCCTCCCCTCCATGAGCCCAGTGTCATGACTATTACAGCACTATTGGATCCAATTGTTGAGCAATTGCAACACTGTTATCATGGACAAATTGTTCAAACATATCAACATCAAACTGGAATAACAAAAAAAAGTAGTACTCTTACTAGCAATAGGTGACTTACCTGCAATCCATAAAGCTCTTGGATTTGCTAGAGCAATGTCTTCCTTACACAAATCTAATATTGGAAATCTGATATTGGAAATCTTAATTCTGAGACCTAAAAACCAAGAAATAGAACAGAGGTCATTGTAGCAGCAGAACAATGGCATCAAGCAACAACAAAGAAGAAATGAGAGTCAATATTCAAGAAATATGGTGTCTGCTGGTCATCACTACACCAATGTAATGAGATGGTTCCTAAAGAGGAAACTATTTCCCATACATTCATTAATTTGATAGAAAACATCCAGGAATATAATATAGGAAAGATATAAATGGTGTGGGAAAGATTATGTAAGATATATAGTTATTAGTAAGGGTCATGTGATTATAGAAGACAGGTGTACAGACCAACAGACATTTGTATAAGTAGCCAGTGCAATCTAATAGAGAACTCTATTGAGTTCTTTCTGAAAAACCACTATCACAAATAGCCACTTACTGATTTGTGAGTTGATGATTTAATAATCAAAAGGCTCAGAAAAGCAAAGTTTAGACAGTAGCAAAAGATATTGTTAAGTCTGAGGTTTATTCTCAGACATATAGTCCTTAAATATATAATTGTAGTGGTCTGTGTACAAGAATAGCCTACCACATGATCACTACCTATTGTTCTATATATAGGAGTGCTATTGCTCTTGAAATAGAGATAACCTAGCTATCTTAGGACAGTCCTTTGTTCTATTCAAGGACAGATGATAATCTATAGGTAAAGATCAATGATATATGCAAATATTGAGGACCTTGTATCTCCATGGGATCTTATTGCCTTGGGGTCTATTTATAGCCAAAAGAAGTACATTGAAGAGAGCTTCACAATGGTTGTTGAAGTAAATAATTATATCAAGTAGCTCCCAAGATATCAGTGATTTAGTATCTAGTAACTTGGTGATTGCCAACTGATCTGCTGATAACTCAGTGAATACTGATTGCCTTGAGACATTTTTGATACCATTTGAAAGGTCTTCTTAAGGGCTTTTGGTGGCCATTTAGATTGTCAAAATTGGTCAAGTATTCCCAGAGTTATGGTCCAAATGAAGTTTGTAACATTACTTCCCCTCTTGGTTCAAGCTCCATTGAGAAGTTATCTTGTTTTTGGTAAACTCTAAAGATATTCCTGCAGCTTTTCACCTGCTTTATGTAGATTTTTCTCAGGTTTCCATATATCATCTCCTTGACTGTATTCTTTCCATCTGACAAGGAACTCATTTTTTCCATGTCTTTGTCATGAATCTAGAATCTTCTCTACCTCCCATTCTTCCTGGTCCTATATCAAGGTCAGTGGTAGGGGTATAGATTTCTGTCCACAGATGGTGGATTTGGAGTAATATACTAACTTGCTAGCATGAAAGACTGGGTGTAGCACTCAGTAGCAAGGTGACATCCTAAGCCAGAATGTAACCAAGGATAACTTTTCTATTATTTTGAATGATCCTTCATACTGGGGTCATAATGCTTGCTCCATAGTCTAGTAATCCTTCAGATTGAGTAGCACCTTGTTACCAACTTTGAATGGGACACTTTGAACTTTCTGTTATAGAATTGCATTGGGACTATGACTATTATCAGCCCTGGACTAATAATGAGTGAATGGTAGAAGAGATGATGGCAATAAGAGATGAGGAAGACAAAGATAATGCAATGAATGATGTGTTAGTACATCAAGATTAGGTTAGACTTCAGACTTGATTGGACTAATTATAAATATTGGACTAAAGGAGAAATGTTGGATAAACCTTGGAGTAACTATGGACAAATCTTATTATAGTTATAGACTTTAGAATAAATGGGGAATCATTGGACTAACCCATTTGTAGACTCTGACTTAACTAGTCACTCACTGTTACTTACTAGTACTTAGGATAGTAGTTCTTGTGACATTACTAGTTAGAATAAATACAATCCAGAAAGAGAAGGGAATGGCAAGATCTCTCTTTCTGTGGTTTATCTAAAAACCTACTTCTCTTAGAACCCTGTATTTTCTCCAGTCTTAGGACTAACTTGTGGAGTGTGACTAAAAGTCTCAATATTCATCCTTTCAATATAACTCTTCTGAAAACCTTAACCAGACCCTTTGTAGAGGGGTGAAGAGATATCAAGTATTGATATAGGCTCAAGGTTGAAGTGTATATTCACCCTTGTAGTCTAGAGTCTTAACACTTTCTGGTCATAGTATCACTTCATTCTTTCCACTGCAAGAGTAAGAGCTGCTTTTGCCTGCTCCAAGACTTCTTATCATTTATATATTAGATCATTCAAGTCCCTTTGTGGCAACTCTTTGACTAAAATTAGGCCTGCTCTTGGATGTCTACTATATTCAAGAAAGAACAGACTTTCTTTGATGCCTTCATGTACTTAATTGTTATATACAAACTCTGCACTGGGGAGTAGATCCAACCAATTACTGAGATTATAATCCACATAGCACTGAAGATATTGCTCTGATGCCTAGTTTACTTGTTCTGTTTGTCTATCTGTTTGTGGATAATACACTGTCAACATTGTAGATTCTATTTCTAAAATCTTGTACCATTCTTGGAATAGCTCAGCTGAGTATTGTACTCCTCTATCTGAAATGATTTGTAGAGGCAGTCCATGTAATAGATAGACCTTGTCATATAGTAACTGTGCTATATTTTTGGATGAGAACCAATTGTTGATAGAAATAAAATGAGCCCTTTTGATGAGCCTGTCAACAATAACACAGATAGCATTGTAATTGTTTGACTCTGGCAATTGTGTAATTAAGTCCATTGAGATTATTTCCCAAGGCCTGTTAGGCATCTTATTAGGCATGAGTGGTCCAAAAGGTTGTTGTGCATGATTTTTTATCCACTGACACATATCACAACCCATAATATATTTCTTGACAAATGTTATCATTCCAGGCCACCAGTAATTTCTAGAGACCAACTCATAGGTCTTCCACCAATCTGGGTACCCAGCAGATAGCAAATCATAGTACATCTTAACAATCTATTGTTGCAAGGTGTCTTCCATATTGTGGGGAATATAAACCTTCCTTCTGTACAAGAGTAGTCTATTCTCATAGTTTCAGTCTTGCAAAGATTTTCCAAATTCTCTTGGACTAGACTTGAGTAACATCTTATAGTCTTTGGTGACTTTGTCTGATAAGAGTGTAGCTTTGACCTCCTTTAGAATTATCTTGTCATTTATTGGCATCTCATAAATAGCCTCTAGTACATTGATAGCAAAGAACTTAGGTTTTAGCAATACCTGGTTTGTATTGTTAAGGTCTGTTCCCATCTCATGGTTTGCTCATCTAGACAAGGGGTCTTTCACCTGCATTGTCTTTTCCAGTTTATGATAGAGTACAAAGTCAAAACAAGTCATGAAAAGTGCCCATTTCACTTGCCTCCTGGTCAGCTTTTGAGCTGTCCTGAAAAATGTAAGGTTCTGATGATCTGACCAGA
>Ga0153989_1000035_pt1:32500-33868 | contig 33868 bp, 35 predicted proteins | sample TSNC073MetaG_FD_104701 | JGI IMG/M metagenome (GOLD analysis project Ga0153989, IMG submission 104701) | Attine ant fungus gardens microbial communities from North Carolina, USA - TSNC073 MetaG | ecosystem: Host-associated > Fungi > Mycelium > Unclassified | place: USA: North... | reverse complement strand
AGAAGCGGCCATAAAATGGAGAGTCTTGACCAATTTGAAAGATCATTTTATGTAGTTGAAATAACTGAATTGGGGGTTGTTCGATCAAGGAAGGAAAACTCAATGGAATTCATAATTGTCTCAATGTTTTTTTTTTTTTTTTTTTACTTTTTTGGTTATTGTCTCAATATTCCGAAACTAAGACCACTCCAATGCTCCTTTTCGCCACGCATAAACTGAACCAACAATTAGGATAAGCATAAAAATGAAAGCTTCTATAAATACGGATACCCCCAATACATCAAAACTCATTGCCCATGGATAAAGAAAAACCGTTTCAACATCAAAAACAACAAAAACTAGAGCAAACATATAATAACGGATTCGAAATTGTAACCAAGCATCGCCCATTGGTTCTATACCCGATTCATAACTAGAAAGCTTCTCTGGTCCTTTGCTAATCGGGGCTAAAACTGCGGAAATTAGAAATGCCAAAATAGGAATAACGTTTGATATTATTAGAAATGCCCAGAAAATATCATATTTGTAAAGCAGAAACATAGACGAACTCCTTTGAATGTGGAAAATATACCGAATTCGTCGATTCGAATTGGAATTCATTGTCAAGTCATCGGTAACAGGTTAGTCAAAACCAAAATGCATTTTGGTCGAACCACACAGTTTCACTTGTTTGCTGTGATGTCTCGTTTCTCGATTGTACTCCTATTTTCATTACACTTCCTTCGATTTTATTTCAGTATAGTATAAATCTCTTATACAAACAAAACAAATAAAACTCTCTTGCTTTCACCTCGCTTCGGGCTTTTAGAAAAAAAAAATTCCAAATAGAATTCTCATTTTTATTTCGAATTTTGAAATTTTTAATATTCGAATTCGAAATTCAATCGATTTTCGATTCTATTTTCTATATATATTTTGTTTTCTGTTTATGAAAAGATCTTCGTTTTTCAAACGCGGACGTGTCGACAAATACAGCAATCTGTTCCTATATCCATGTGACTTACTATTCGATTTGAGTGGGGTTAGGTTGGAGTTTTCATTTTTAACCGGATTCATGTCATGATTTTCCCTCCTTTACTGTCCACAATCAAAGAGTTAGTGAGACTTCTTTTCCTTGGTATACCCACTCATTTTTGGTGAATTTTTGGAGGCAAAATCATATGGAATTCACATACGAAAAAAATGAATTACTAAAAAAAATGGGTTTCTTTATCCGAGATTCAAAAAAAAAAAAAATAACGATTGAAATGGGCTTTTGTTTTCCGTTTTATGTTCTGCTCTGAACGAGCCCCCCATAAGCAAGCTTATGGGAATGATTTTATTTCGATGAACCAAGCAACCACGAGCGACCGGTTACAAACAACAAAA
>Ga0153989_1000035_pt1:0-30000 | contig 33868 bp, 35 predicted proteins | sample TSNC073MetaG_FD_104701 | JGI IMG/M metagenome (GOLD analysis project Ga0153989, IMG submission 104701) | Attine ant fungus gardens microbial communities from North Carolina, USA - TSNC073 MetaG | ecosystem: Host-associated > Fungi > Mycelium > Unclassified | place: USA: North Carolina... | reverse complement strand
AGTACGTTCACCGACTCCGCCAAATACGGATACACCTCCATGAGCTTTGGCAATGTTGTTGATCAATTCCATAATGAGTACTGTTTTACCCACTCCAGCTCCCCCGAATAGTCCGATTTTTCCTCCCCGACGATAAGGAGCTAAAAGATCTACTACCTTAATTCCTGTTTCAAAAATAGATAATTTTGTATCTAACTGTATAAAGGCAGGCGCAGATTTATGAATAGGAGATGTTGTGCGAGTATCTACAGGACCTAAATTATCAACAGGCTCGCCAAGCACGTTGAAAATTCGTCCTAGAGTCGCTCCGCCAACTGGAACACTTAGAGGAGCTCCCGTGTCAATCACTTCAATTCCTCTCATTAGACCATCTGTAGCACTCATGGCTACAGCTCTAACTCGATTATTCCCTAATAATTGCTGTACCTCGCAAGTCACATTAATTGGTTGACCGACAGTATCTCGACCCTTTACTATCAGAGCGTTGTAAATATTAGGCATCTCTCCTGGGGGAAAGGCTACATCCAGTACCGGACCAATAATTTGAGCAATACGTCCCAGGTTTTTTTTTTCAAGTGCGGAACCCCCAGGACCAGAAGTAGTAGGATTTATTCTCATAATAATAATAAAGTGAAATATATATCAAAAAATTTTTACGAAATTTATCAAATCCAAAAAGAAAATCTTCGATAGCAAGTTGATCGGTTAATTCAATAAGAAATGGGGGTTAGCACTCGATTTTGTTGGTAGCGTCCAACCGAATGCAATTCAATTGTTTATTTATGGAATTTCAATGAAGAAATTTTAAAGTTCAAACAACCCATTTTCAAAATCTCAAGTGGATGAATAAAATTCTTGAAAAAGTATTTGATTTCTCTATCATTACCAGCCATATTATCTACGGAATTCGAACCTGAACTTTTTTTTTGATTCATTATTTCTTGTCCCTTATTTCTTATTCTTATTTTAGCATATCAATTTATGTCTAGTCTATTCTTTTTTTATACCCCCCCCCTTTTTTATTTTATGGATGAATTCCGCATATTTTCTTTTCACATCTAGGATTTACATATACAACGTATATTCCTGTCAACAGTCAATTTCTTATTCTTTAGATATTTTGATTGAAAAAAAAAGGAAGGGATTCAAAACTTTAAAAACAAGGATTGGGTTGCGCCAGACATATGAAAGAGTATACAATAATGATGTATTTGGTGAATCAAATACCACGGTCTATTAAAAAAAATAAAGAGACGTTCTGATTAGTTGATAATATTAAATGAAATTTTTGTGAAAGATTCCTGTGAAAGGGTTTCATTAACTCCTAATTTATGTCGAGTAGACCTTGTTGCTGCGAGAATTCTTAATTCATGAGTTGTAGGGAGGGACTTATGTCACCACAAACAGAGACTAAAGCAAGTGTTGGATTCAAAGCCGGTGTTAAAGATTATAAATTGACTTATTATACTCCTGACTATGTAACCAAAGATACTGATATCTTGGCAGCATTCCGAGTAACTCCTCAACCCGGGGTTCCGCCCGAGGAAGCCGGGGCCGCGGTAGCTGCGGAATCTTCTACTGGTACATGGACAGCTGTGTGGACCGATGGGCTTACCAGCCTTGATCGTTATAAAGGACGATGCTACAACATTGAGCCCGTTGCTGGAGAAGAAAATCAATATATATGTTATGTAGCTTACCCTTTAGACCTTTTTGAAGAGGGTTCTGTTACTAACATGTTTACTTCCATTGTGGGTAATGTATTTGGGTTTAAAGCCCTGCGCGCTCTACGTCTAGAGGATCTACGAATCCCTCCCGCGTATTCGAAAACTTTCCAAGGCCCCCCTCATGGCATCCAAGTTGAGAGAGATAAATTGAACAAGTATGGGCGCCCCCTATTGGGATGTACTATTAAACCTAAATTGGGATTATCCGCTAAGAACTATGGTAGAGCAGTTTATGAATGTCTACGTGGTGGACTTGACTTTACCAAAGATGATGAGAACGTAAACTCCCAACCATTTATGCGTTGGAGAGACCGTTTCTTGTTTTGTGCAGAAGCTATTTTTAAATCGCAGGCAGAAACTGGTGAAATCAAAGGTCATTACTTGAATGCTACTGCAGGTACATGGGAAGAGATGCTAAAAAGGGCGGTATTTGCCAGAGAGTTGGGAGTTCCTATCGTAATGCATGACTACTTAACAGGGGGATTCACCGCAAATACTAGCTTGGCTCATTATTGCCGAGATAATGGTCTACTTCTTCACATCCATCGTGCAATGCATGCAGTTATTGATAGACAGAAGAATCATGGTATACACTTTCGTGTACTAGCTAAAGCTTTGCGTATGTCTGGTGGAGATCATATTCACGCAGGTACAGTAGTAGGTAAACTTGAAGGAGAAAGAGACATAACTTTGGGCTTTGTTGATTTACTACGTGATGATTTTATTGAAAAAGACCGAAGCCGCGGTATTTATTTCACTCAAGATTGGGTCTCTTTACCAGGTGTTCTGCCCGTGGCTTCAGGGGGTATTCACGTTTGGCATATGCCTGCTTTGACCGAGATCTTTGGGGACGATTCCGTACTGCAATTCGGTGGAGGAACTTTAGGACACCCTTGGGGAAATGCGCCAGGCGCCGTAGCTAATCGAGTAGCTCTAGAAGCATGTGTACAAGCTCGTAATGAAGGACGCGATCTTGCTCGCGAGGGTAATGAAATTATTCGTGAGGCTAGCAAATGGAGTGCTGAATTGGCTGCTGCTTGTGAAGTATGGAAGGAGATCAAATTTGAATTTGAAGCAATGGATACTTTGTAATCCAGTGATTAACGTTTGGTTTATTAGTTGAATTGCAATTAAACTCGGCCCAATCTTTTACTAAAAGGATTGAGCCGAACCCAACGAATTTATTGTATAGATTTTTGATACTACATATTTATCTAGATATATAAGATCTGAAATACAAAATAGAAGACTAAACACAACTCTTTCTATTGTTGTGTTGGGTCCACAATTAATCCTATGGGCCCTTAGGATTGGTGTATTCTTTTCGATCCCGTAGTTTCGTCATGGATCGAGCCAAGTATCACAACTTCTTCTACCCATCCTGTATATCGTCCTTTTCGTTCCGTGTTGGAATATAAACTTATTATATTAGTAGTTAGTAGATAGTAGACGGGATTTTACGAAAAAAGCTCTTCATATTCATAGGAGAGAACAAATATTTATTTTTTCAATGCCAATTTTACACAATATGGGGACAACCACTATTTAGAATTGAAAAAGATCGTATAGAGTGAAGCGATACTCCGGGGTCTCACAAAAGAGAATGATTTCTTTCAATTGACTATTCATCTATTGTATTTTCATCTAAATAGGGGCAAGAAAGTGCTATGGAAAAATGGTGGTTCAATTCGATGGGGGAGTTCGAATACAGGTGTGGGCTAAGTAAATCAATCGATAGTCTGGGTCCTATTAAAAATAAAAATACCAGTGTAAGCGAGGGCCCGGTTAGAAATGATAAAGATAAAAACATTCATAGTTGGGGTGATAGTTCTAGTTACAGCAATGTTCATCATTTAGTTAGCGTTAGGGACATTCGGAATTTCATCTCTGATGACACCTTTTTTGTTAGGGATAGTAATAGGGACAGTTATTCCATATATTTTGATATTGAAAATCAAATTTTAGAGATTAACAATGATCATTCTTTTCTGAGTGAACTAGAAAGTTCTTTTTATGGTTTTCGTAATTATTATTATAGGAATAATGGCTCGAAAAGTGACGATCCCGACTATGATCCTTACATCTATAATACTAAATCGAGTTGGAATAATCACATTAATAATTTCGTTGACTCTTATCTTCAGTCTCAAATCTGTATTGATAGTCACATTTTAAGTAGTAGTAACAATTACAGTGACAGTTACATTTATAATTACATTTGTGGTGAAAGTAGAAATAGTAGTGAAAGCAAAAGTTCCAATATAAAAACTAGTACGAATGGTAGTGATTTAACTATAAGAAAAAGTTCGAATAATCTCGATGTAACTCAAAAATACAGGCATTTGTGGGTTCAATGTGAAAATTGTTATGGATTAAATTATAAGAAATTTTTGAAGTCAAAAATGAATATTTGTGAACAATGCGGATATTATTTGAAAATAAGTAGTTCAGATAGAATCGAACTTTCGGTTGATCCAGGTACTTGGGATCCGATGGATGACGGCATGGTTTCTCTGGATCCCATTGAATTTCATTCAGAAGAGGAACCTTATAAAGATCGTATTGATTCTTATCAAAAAAAAACAGGATTAACAGAGGCTGTTCAAACAGGTACAGGTCAACTAAACGGGATTCCCGTCGCAATTGGGGTTATGGATTTTCAGTTTATGGGGGGTAGTATGGGATCCGTAGTAGGCGAGAAAATCACCCGTTTGATCGAGTATGCTACCAATAAACTTTTACCTCTTATTCTAGTGTGTGCTTCCGGAGGGGCACGCATGCAAGAAGGAAGTTTGAGCTTGATGCAAATGGCTAAAATATCTTCTGCTTTATATGATTATCAATCAAATAAAAAGTTATTCTATGTATCAATTCTTACATCTCCTACTACTGGTGGAGTAACAGCTAGTTTTGGTATGTTGGGGGATATCATTATTGCCGAACCTAATGCCTATATTGCATTTGCGGGTAAAAGAGTAATTGAACAAACATTGAATAAGACAGTACCTGAAGGTTCACAAGCGGCTGAATATTTATTCCATAAGGGCTTATTCGATCCAATCGTACCACGTAACCCTTTAAAAGGTGTTCTGAGTGAGCTATTTCAGCTCCACGCCTTTTTTCCTTTCAATAAAAATTCAATCAAGTAGAGTCTTGAGTTCAACTTTTTTTTGTGGCGAACAACTAGTTAGTTAGTTTATCAGAATCAAAATAAAAAAAAACCGAAAAAATGAATTTTTATTTGGTGACATAAGATTTAATTGTAGAAAGAATCATGCGGATAATTGTTGTTTTTTACCGATATTGCTGATTAGTAATATCGGTAAAAAAACAACAACATAAACAGCGAATTCTTCCTTCGAATTAGGAGGCAAGGCAAATAAAACGAATTTCGTGTTCTGTTCGCCTCTTCTATATGTATATATTTCAAATATAGAAAATATAGAATCTTGTTCTATATCTCCCAAGAAGTCCCCTTTTTATAAGAATTCCTGCTCTTGGGTCGGATTCTAACGAATCTTTCGGGGATTTTTAAATTTTTAAGAGACTCTTTTTTTATTAAAAAAGAAATTAGAAGAAGAGGATAAGAACAATATAAGAATAAAAATAAAAGAAGTAAGAATAATAAAGAAAGTGGATTATCATACATACATCTATTTCATGTAGAAAGATGAATAAGTACGTTTATTTAGTTCGACATTGCTTGCACTTATTATATATACTCACTTCGATATACTTAGTATACTAATATACGAATTATAATATGAATTATAATTATTATAAGATATCCTTATAACAATAACAGGTACAAATATTAAATCGAGGTACCCCATTCTATGACAATTCTCAACAACTTACCCTCCTTTTTTGTGCCTTTAGTGGGCCTAGTATTTCCGGCAATTGCAATGGCCTCTTTATCTCTTCATGTTCAAAAAAAAAAGATTTTTTAAATCTGATGTGGTCAAATCTCATCTAGTTTTTTTTTTCAAGACTTAGCGAACAAGGATATCCATTTAGTAGAATATTGTATAAGAATAACAGGTGGCTTTCTCCGAACATAAATGAAAAAGATCTTATACATGTGTAAACATTATATATGGACAGACGAATTCTAGCAATTAAAAAAAAAAATAGGCTGGGATCCGAACTCATGTCTGAAAGTAAAGTAAATCTATCCATATGTATGTAGCTATTGATAGGGAATCATATGAAGGGGATGCTTTTATTTTATTATATCTAACAAATTCGATTAATTACTACTAAAAGTTCACATCAGAATAGTACTAGTTGATGAGAGTTACTTCGGAGAAAAAAGTCAAGTGAATTTTTTTTTGTTATTCCATAAAATGCAACTGGATCTACTATGTATGAGTTGGCGATCAGAATATATATGGATAGAATTTATAGCAGGATCTCGCAAAACAAGTAATTTCTGCTGGGCGTTTATCCTTTTTTTAGGTTCATTAGGATTCTTATTGGTTGGAATTTCTAGTTATCTTGATAAGAATTTGATATCCTTCTTTCCGCCTCAACAAATCCTTTTTTTCCCACAAGGGATCGTAATGTCTTTCTATGGGATCGCGGGTCTCTTTATTAGTTCCTATTTGTGGTGCACAATTACATGGAATGTAGGTAGCGGTTATGATCGATTTGATAGAAAAGAAGGAATAGTGTGCATTTTTCGTTGGGGATTTCCTGGAAAAAATCGCCGCATCTTTTTACGATTCCTTATGAAAGATATTCAGTCCATCAGAATAGAAGTAAAAGAGGGTATTTATGCTCGTCGTGTCCTTTATATGGAAATCAGAGGCCTGGGAGACGTTCCCTTGACTCGTACTGATGAGAATTTGACTCCACGGGAAATTGAGCAAAAGGCTGCGGAATTGGCCTATTTCTTGCGTGTACCGATTGAAGTATTTTGAAAAAAGAAACTGCAAAATAAATGCTTTCTCAGCAGGAGGAAAACCCCTAAGAATCCTCCTTTTTCTATAAGCATAACTTACTTAATTAAAGTTTCTTCAGAACGCCTCGTGGGGCCGAAGCAAGGCAAACGTGTACGTGGCGGCCATAATATAAAACGAAACCTTTTTTGTTTTTGTCTGTCAATTTTTTTTTTCGAAATATTTGATATTTTCTTTTTTAATAACCAGGAAGTTCTTTCATTTCGAAATCAGAAATCATTATTGGAATCTTTATTTGAATCTTTCGGGCATTCATCAAAGGGGAGTAATTACTTCGAATATTTGATCAATTAAGATATCTGGAAACAATCTATTTTTTGATTATTTCTTCATTTGAATTCGAATTCGAAGTGGAGTCTTCTTCTATTTCTGTATTTTTTCTACACTAGATTCAAGGACTAACCTCTGAATCACAACTAAAAAATGAGGGCTCGATTAATAAATTAATAATTAATAGGCGCGATACCTTATAATAGAACTTATGCTTGATAGAAATATTAGATCGCATAGAGTCAACGAATGAGGTGACAATTCACAGATGAAAAAATGACAAAAAAGAGCGCATCTATTCCCCTTCGATATCTTTCATTTATAGTATTTGTAGTCTTTTTGCCCCGGTGGATCACTCTCTCATTTAATAAAAGTCTAGAATCTTGGGTTACTAATTGGTGGAATACTAGGCAATCCGAAACTTTTTTGAACGATATTCAAGAAAAGAGTATTCTAGAAAAATTCATAGAATTAGAGGAGCTATTTCTCTTGGATGAAATGGTAAAGGAATTCCCGGAAAGACATCTACAAAAGTTTCGTATGGGGCTCCACAAAGAAACAATCCAATTGATCAAGATACACGATGAGGATCATATCCATACAATTTTGCACTTCTCGACAAATCTAATCTGTTTCGTTATTCTAAGTGCTTATTCTATTCTGGGTAATGAAGAACTTGTTTTTCTTAATTCTTGGGTTCAAGAATTCCTATATAATTTAAGCGACACAATAAAAGCCTTTTCCATTCTTTTAGTAACTGATTTATGTATCGGATTCCATTCGCCCCACGGTTGGGAACTAATGATTGGCTATGTCTATAACGATTTTGGATTTTTTCATAATGATCAAATTATATCTGGTCTTGTTTCCACTTTTCCAGTCATTCTAGATACAATTTTCAAATATTGGATTTTCCTTTATTTAAATCGTGTATCTCCGTCACTTGTAGTGATTTATCATTCAATGAATGACTGAAAAACGAGTCAAGAAGAATGTTTCTTACGTTGTACCTAAGCAAAGCATTCCAGGTCGTACTTACCTTACTCTTTCTACCCATTCAGAGAATTCCTCCTATATTCCAGTAAAATTATTTCAGTAAATAGCAAAATCGTGGATAGGGAACTATACTAGCGACCTACCCAATTTTATTGTAGAAATTTTCGGGATCAACGATTGGACCATGCAAATTAGAAATACTTTTTCTTCAATAAAGGAAGAGATTACTCGATTCATTTCCGTATCACTCATGATATATATAATAACTCGGGCCTCCATTTCAAATGCATATCCCATTTTTGCGCAGCAGGGTTTTGAAAATCCACGAGAAGCCACTGGTCGTATTGTATGCGCCAATTGCCATTTAGCTAATAAACCCGTGGATATTGAGGTTCCGCAAGCGGTACTTCCTGATACTGTGTTTGAAGCAGTTGTTAGAATTCCTTATGATATGCAACTGAAACAAGTTCTTGCTAATGGTAAAAAGGGGGGGTTGAATGTAGGGGCCGTTCTTATTTTACCGGAAGGGTTTGAATTAGCCCCCCCCAGTCGTATTTCTCCCGAGATGAAAGAAAAGATAGGCAATCTATCTTTTCAGAATTACGGCCCCACTAAAAAAAATATTCTTGTGATAGGGCCTGTTCCTGGTAAGAAATATAGTGAAATCACCTTTCCTATTCTTTCCCCGGATCCCGCGACTAATAAAGAAGTTCACTTCTTAAAATACCCAATATACGTAGGTGGTAACAGGGGAAGGGGCCAGATTTATCCCGACGGGACAAAAAGTAACAATACGGTTTATAATGCTACAGCAGCGGGTATAGTAAGCAAAATCATACGAAAAGAAAAAGGGGGGTACGAAATAACCATAACGGATGCATTGGATGGACGCCAAGTGGTTGATATTATCCCCCCAGGACCAGAACTTCGTGTTTCAGAGGGCGAATCTATCAAACTTGATCAACCATTAACAAGTAATCCTAATGTGGGTGGATTTGGTCAGGGAGATGCAGAAATAGTACTTCAAGATCCACTACGTGTCCAAGGCCTTTTGTTCTTTTTGGCATCTGTTGTTTTGGCACAAATCTTTTTAGTTCTTAAAAAGAAACAGTTTGAGAAGGTTCAATTGTCCGAAATGAATTTCTAGATCCGCAAATTTATCAACATCAGGTTTGTAAAAAGAACAAAATTTTTGTTCGCAATTCCAATTATGTTATGTATGAGCAAAAAAATTATGAAAAGTCTTTTGCTTGTTTCTATTCTTTTTCGACCAAATGTCGGGAATTTCTTGTACTGCACTCCTAAATCATAGTATATATTGTGAAGAAGACTATTTTACTTTACCCCTCCTTTGTTTTGTCAATCCAAGTGGGAGGGGTTATCACGATTGTCTGATTAAAATATTTTAGAATGCGTCGGTAGTTTTCTATTCTAATCGAATCAAATTCGATTAGAACTAGATACTAAGCATAAGATAAGTAAGCGGAGAATATAAAGAAAGCAAGGATTAATAAGGGAAACAAGGGAATCAAAAAGGTATTATTCGTCGTCCTAGTCTTCGACATCAGAAAGGGAATTTTACACATCCCTTTCTGGTGTCGAAATCATAATGGTTCTTGATTCCATTCGTCAAAGATTCCTATTCTTAGTTTCTATTTTTCCAGGTTTATCAGAACTTTTTTTTGTTTATTTCTTATGTATACCTATAATTAAGTAATGAAAAAAAAAGAAATGAAGTTTTTTGAAGCATCGGAAAAAGTGATCAATTTTCTCATTTATACGAACAAAACAAAATATTATGATTATTAAGAACTCAACGGGGCACTACCCCTCGAATCAGACAAAGAAAGAAGTTATAGGCCCCGTTGAGTTCTTACGCTTTGATGTCTATAACGCAGTTCATCCGCTTACTACAGGGACGAACCCAATCCGGAATATGAACCATAAAAGAAAATGCCTATTAAACCGATCACAGGAATACCAGTTACAGTACCTATTATCCAAAGAGGAATCCTTCCAGTAGTATCGGCCATTTATCCCACTTCCCTCCACATTTTATCAAGTGGTCGTGCTAGAGACATAAACAGTCATAGATAATTATAAGATTAAGATGCGATCCTTCCGACTGGGATAAGATAATTCCTACTATTCTCTTTTCTTCTCTTAATTGAAGAAATAATTGGAAAATAAAACAGCAAGTACAAAAATGAGTAATAACCCCCAGTAGAGGCTGGTACGATTCAATTCAACATTTTGTTCGTTCGGGTTTGATTGTGTCATAGCTCTCTAATTCGGATTAGGTTTATCGTTGGATGAACTGCATTGCTGATATTGACCCTAAAAAAAAAACGGTAGGTACAGCTAGTCCGTGAACAGCCAACCATCGCACTGTAAAAATTGGATAGGTTCGATCTATGGTCATTGGGTCCTCCTAAAAAGATCTACTAAATTCATCGAGTTGTTCCAAAGAATCAAAACGGCCGGTTATTAATGGAATTCCTTGTCGGCTCTCTGTAAAATACTCATTTGGACGAGGGCTTCCAAACACATCGTAAGCTAAACCCGTGCTCACAAATAACCAACCCGCAATGAATAGGGAAGGTATAGTAATGCTATGAATGACCCAGTATCGAATACTGGTGATAATATCAGCAAAAGAACGTTCTCCTGTGCTTCCAGACATGCTGAGCTCCACATATTCTTGTACAGTCAAAGGGGGATCGATTCCGTAAAAGATAAGATCAGTAAATGGAAATTCACTGAATTGCAATCTTTGTGAGATCGTCAATATAGTACCGAGGGTACTTTTAGAATCTACCGAATCAGTATAGCTGTCCTTCTTCTGACACAGCAACGCAATTTCAATCAATATCGAAATGCAGTGCTAGAAAATTTCGTTCTTCTTTTCTTCTTGCTGGTCGATGTATAACTAGGTACCATTCATAGGTGTCGAAGAGGTTTTTTATTTTAATCCCCCTCTTTTTTTTTTAAGAAATTGGTTAGTCGTCCAGAAACAAGTAACAAGGATTCGATACAATAAAAAAGAAAATGAAAATAGAAAATCGAACGGATTCCCCAATTTTGTTCCATATTGATTTCAAAAAGGTTTCGTTTTTGAAATGAAGTTACATGACACTGTTTTTATTAGTATTTTGAATATTAGGTTACTCAAGAGTTGCCCAACGAATCTGTTGATTCTGAATCGTGGGAGGCGTCGATGTCAAAGATGATGAATTTATTTCTTTTTCTACCCCTAATCACTTTATTTTTTTTTTAGTACCTTCTAGAATAATTGATGAATCAAAAACTTTCAATTGAACTGAGTCTTTCAATTGGTATAATATTTTTGCGTATCCTCGTATCTTTCAAAAGTGGAAACTTAGGAAAGTGCTTTCTAAACATATGTATAAAAAGAACAGATTTCCTTTAGCTCCTCCATGCCTACTATAACTAGTTATTTCGGTTTTTTACTAGCGGCTTTAACTCTAACCTCGGCTCTATTTATTGGTCTGAGTAAGATAGGACTTATTTGAAATTAATTGAATGAATAATTCATAAAAAGAAATCCTTCTGTGGTATTCCATATATTTGGTAGTTCCTTACCGTGTTAATTACCAATTATTGGGAATTGAGATTCCTAAGCAATACGAATTAATAGTAATATTTCGGGATAGATATTACCTCCCCTTTTCCCTTTTCAAATAAATTAAATTGAAATGATTGAAGTTTTTCTATTTGGAATTGTCTTAGGTCTAATTCCTATTACTTTGGCTGGATTATTCGTAACCGCATATTTACAATACAGGCGTGGTGATCAGTTGGACCTTTGATTAATATTAATTCACATCTCTTTTTTTAACTGACCTCCTCCTTTCTTTAATTTCATTTTTTTGGGGGGGTCAAAGGTCAAATTCAGATTGCTGTATTTCAGTTCAGTGGAATTTTCGATCTAACAAGACAAGAGCAGAATCACGCTCTGTAGGATTTGAACCTACGACATTGGGTTTTGGAGACCCACGTTCTACCGAACTGAACTAAGAGCGCTTTCTTACCACAACGGAAAAGACTGTAAAGAAGGGTATTCTTTTTTTTATATAGTATAGAACCCCCAAAAAAATTTCAACCCCAATAAGTACTTCTTGCATATGTATACTATCATAAAATTGAAAATTATGTATTATGGATGTCCAAATTGAATCGCTCTAAAATGTATCTCTGGTTACTGCTTCGAGGAGCAATAATAGGTAGGGATGACAGGATTTGAACCCGTGACATTTTGTACCCAAAACAAACGCGCTACCAAGCTGCGCTACATCCCTTTCAACTGGTCTACAGTATCATTGTAGAAAATCCCCGTCTTGTTTTCCACATCCTTATTTTATTTCCACTTCCTTCCTTTCTATGCAAAATGTATCTTGCCATTTCTTCCTCTTGGTCTCATATCATATAACATATAATAATAAATTAATATTTTTCTCGGGAATTCTCAGGCGCAAAGGGACCCGTTTTTTTTGCTTTAAGAAAAAGAAAATCTTCTCTAACGAATCATTGCACATGTCAAGTTGAATTGGGGATTCCACACACAAATACAAGTGGTCTTTAACTACATATACATCTCTTACCATAATGTATTAATATAAAAAAAAGAAGGAGGATTCTCAATGCGAGATTTTAAAACATATCTTTCCGTGGCACCGGTACTAAGTACTCTCTGGTTCGGGTCTTTAGCAGGTTTATTGATAGAAATCAATCGTTTCTTCCCAGATGCGTTGACATTTCCTTTTTTTTCATTCTAGTTATTGATATGGAAAGGGGTGAAGAAGATTAGAGATAGAGTCAAATATTTGTGACTAATCTCTCTTTCCCGTCTTTTTTTTTTTCGAATTAGATAGATTGAATACGGGGGTAAAGAGAAAGAAAAAAGTGGATTCAACCTCAGTTAAATTCGGGTTAAGGCTCCAATTAAATTAAGAATCAAATTAATAATAGAGTTAAAAGAAAACAAAAGGGAAATGGGACTAGAATAAGAGTATCATGCAATACAAGATACTTAAATGAAATACTGTACTGCGATTAGAAATCGCTTTCGAAATGGTTGTATTACTTATTATTTACTATATTAATTGCAACAAAATCTTTATTTCATAATTTGATTTTGAGTTGTTAGCCACTTCTATTTTTTCGTCCCTTTTCCTTTCTTCTTATTTGCGTCGGATCGGAAAATAGAAACGTTGGGTGAATCAAAAACCCAAAGGAGGTTCATGGCAAAGGGTAAAGACGTTCGAGTAAGGGTTATTTTGGAATGTACCGGTTGTGTTCGAAACGGTGTTAATAAGGAATCAACGGGTATTTCCAGATATATTACTCAAAAGAATCGACACAATACACCTAGTCGATTGGAATTGAGAAAATTCTGTCCGTATTGTTTCAAACATACAATTCATGGGGAGATAAAGAAATAGATATAGATCGAACCGAGTGCTTGGGTGTCACCCTTTCAAGGAACATGAAAAAAATTTAGATATATATTTCTATTATTTCATATATTGAAATAAAAACAACTAAATAAATATAGACAAACCCAATCCTATGAATTTCTTCTATAATTTTTTTTTTGATTTGATCGAAATAGTATTTTAGGGATAAGGAATAAACAAATTATGGATAAATCCAAGCGACTCTTTCTTAAATCCAAGCGATCTTTTCGTAGGCGTTTGCCCCCGATCCAATCGGGGGATCGAATTGATTATAGAAACATGAGTTTAATTAGTCGATTTATTAGTGAACAAGGAAAAATATTATCTAGACGGGTGAATAGATTAACCTTAAAAGAACAACGATTAATTACTATTGCTATAAAACAAGCTCGTATTTTATCTTCGTTACCTTTTCTTAATAATGAGAAACAATTTGAAAGAAGGGAGTCAACCACCAGAACTCCTGGTTTTAGGAACAGAAAAAAATAGGCTTACTTTTCAATTGAATCAAAATTCTAATCCGAACTCAAAAACAGATGGACGTTTTGTTCAAAAAATCCGAGAATCATTCGTGTCGTAAGAAAAAAAAAGAATCGGGTAAGAGGAATAAATTTTTTTATCGGGCGTGTTCGCTCATTTTGACGACTTTATCATATTATCAGATTTTATCATACTAATTTCTACTCTACCTTCCCGGAGTTCATTCTCCAGAGAATTCCATTTCAAAAAGTTTGGCGGATTCCTTCCAATCCCCTTATTTTATGATCTCGTTGGAAATCATATAAAGACAATTCCTATTTGATATAGCTATTTGTGCAAGGATTTTACGATTAAGAAGCAGCTGCCCCTTATACAGATTGTGTATTAATCTACTATAAATATAGGATGCCCCCGCCCCGCGAATTACTGCATTTATTCGAGTGATCCACAAACGACGAAAATCCCTTTTTTTCCTATCTCTATCACGATGCGCCGAAACCAAAGCTCTTATTTTCTGTTGAATAATTGTTCGAGTAAGTCTTGAATGAGCCCCGCGAAAACTTGATGCAAATAAACGCATTTTTGTTCTACGTCTCCGAGCTATATATCCTCGTCTAATTCTGGTCATTGAGTAAATGAAACTTTAATGAATAACTAATTGATTTCCTTTCTTTCAGTTATTCTTTTCCCCCTTCCTAGTCTATTAATAACAAAACGGATTCTTCCAATTTATAAAATAAAAATTCCAATGGCTTTTGCTACTATAACCTTCCCTACCACGCTTTTTCCTTTTTTCTAGGCATTGGAAAAATAAAAATAGAAATAGCTAAAGAAATTGTGGGTTCCATCGTCTCTATGGTTACTTCTTAAACGGTGAGGTCTTCTCTATACACCGGAGCCCTTTCCTTCATTTTATTGGTAACTTGTACAGTTACCACTCTTTGGCTCTACCCATGAATTTTCCAGTAATGGGTCTTTCATAATGAGATATACCTTATACAGTAACGGTATTTAATTATGAAGATTGGTTGGGTAGCTGACCTTGTGAGTCCGTTCTTCTAAACATAAGATTTCTACTTTTTAAAATAGGATTTCCCCCGCTTAATGGGTAACTATTTGTTACCAATGGGGAATTCTTTCTCATCTTAAATTGAAAATTCAGGTGATTTAATTTGCACCAATTGAAACCATAAATTTCATACACAATAGAAAGATATGATAGATCCATCTTTTTTAGATAGTGAATGGAGTTCTTCCATTCTATCCGATTCACCGGTACTGATCATTGATACTGGAAAAATTGTTTTTTCTTTTGTTTTGTCTCAGCCCATGATTTAAACGAGTCGCACATACACCCTCGTACATGTTCCTCGACGCTGAGGGCATCCCCCAAGAGCGGGGGATTTCGTGACGTTTCTGATTGGCTGTCTTGGGTTTCTAATAAGTTGTTTAATAGTTGGCATGCTGAATTATACATTATGGGCTGGTTTAGATTGATCCTAACCGGATGATTATGAATTTATTCGATTTCAATATATTAATAGAATATTAAACCCTTAATTAAGTAATTAAGAAGTAAGAAGATAAAATCTTAAATCGTATATTTGCACGAAATCACTGCTATTTTTTATACAACCGCTACAAAATCAACAATTCCATGAGCTTGGGCTTCTGTTGCTGACATAAAAGTATCCCTTTCCATGTCTTCGGATACAGCCCATAAGGGCTTGCCTGTTCTTTGTACATAAACCCTTGTAAGGATTTCGCGCAGTTTCAGTAGTTCTTCCGCTTCCAGGATAAGTTCGGACGTTTGTGCCTCATAAAAACCGGCAGCAGGTTGATGGATCATTACCCTGATCATATAATATAACACAATCAAAGGTTCCTGTATCTCGCACGAGGAGGCAAGGCGAAGAGATAAAGAATAAAATAAGAAAAAGATAGAATTGAACAACCGTACGGGCATTTTTTTCACATTGCATACGGCTCCACAATGGAATTTTTTTACCTTTCATCGAAGAAAGAGAAAATGTGGGATCTATTATACCCAGATCGGTAAATGATCCAATTACCACCCTTCTTTTTTTTCGGAGGAGTTCAAAAATACTATGATGGCCCCGTTGCTTTAATATTTAATATATTTATTTCGTCTGTGATTCAGCAATCCCAAAGTTTCTTTTTTTTTTTTTTCGTACTCTTTCATAACATAAATGTTGTTAATAACCTGCCGGTGTGAAAAAAGTTTGTGACGCTGAAATCGACCTACGATAGGTAAGATAAAATCGGAAATACCCTTCCTTTATCTCATACTACTCTTTCGATACATAATCTAATATTTTGAAAAACAATAAAAAATTTGCATATCGAATTCGAAGTGCCATGCTAATATTACTTAATATTAATAATTCATATGGCGAAGGCATAGTCTTCTTTTTTCTCTTAAATAAAAAACCCATTGGCGCCAAGCGTGAGGGAATGCTAGACGTTTGGTAATTGCTCCTCCGACCAGGATAAAAGACCCCATTGAGGCGGCTAATCCCATGCATATTGTCTGTATATCTGGTCGCACAAATTGCATAGTATCATAAATGGCTATTCCAGGTATTACCCATCCGCCGGGAGAGTTTATAAGCAAATACAGATCCTTGGTATCACTCTCCGAACTGAGATATACAAAAAGACCAATAAGTTGATTCGAAACATTGCTATCAATCGCTTGGCCTAAAAAAATTAATCTTTCTCGATAAAGTCGGTTGATTCGGATAAAATTGTATCCCTTAGGAGCCGTACGGGCACCTTTTGATGCATACGGTTCAACAAAACTAAAACTTGCGAAAAAAATCAATGTGTAGCTTCCAGCCCTCTTTCTTTTTTTATAGCGGACTCCTTCTAATGAAGGAAGGGGCTTCTCTTTCATTTTTGAAGAACGATGCGTTTGGCCGGTTTTCCTATAATATTAGAATATAAAAAACGGTTTTATCGCACTAACTTTTCATTGATGTATTTTTTCATCGAGATCCAATCCAAAAATCACGATGCCATTTTCTTGTTCCTGAATGGGCTTCTTCCATTTTTTTAGGTTTATGCTCTACTCCGAGTAAGGATCCGCCCGATTTTGATTTGCACATATAGGACAAATGACCCCAATACCACGTCTTTGTTTTTTTTTTTTTCATTTTTTCTCAATTTTGCAATTCATTTCTTTTATGTCTTCCGCCAAATATTCGACGTATCCATTCTATTTATTATTCGATTGATTAACTGTTTGGGATCAGTGCTATTTAATAATTTCTTTCTAAATAGAATTGTTTATGATATCTATAAGTCCTAATAATAGATATATTACCAATTGGGTTTTTCTAAACGGAGCCTGGATACTTAATTTTATTGGTCCAGCCAAGTCGACCATAAATTATTTGAATTGCTAATATTAATCTGGATACCTCTTCACAAAACGGATCTAATTGCATTTCATTGCACTTCACGTTACAAATTTTTGATGATTCAATCGCTTTTTTGGGGGGCGAAAGAGAGGATATCTCGATCGGGGGAGAGAATGGGGAAATCCCATATGACCCAATATATCTGACAGGGCGCACTATATGTCAATCCAAGTTGGATTTCGCTCTCCGGGAGTTCGAAAAGGAACTTTTGGAACACCAATAGGCATAAACTGAAAGAAAAAAGAATTAAGTACTCTATTTCACTTTGATGTGGAAACGTAATAATGGTTTTATTATTTTAATAATATTATAATATTAGCTTTATCGTCATATTTTCTACATAGATAGAATAAGTTCATAAAATAAAGGAAAACAAAGAAAATTTTTACGAATAGGTACTTTGAATGATGACTAAATATGGATGCATGCGCTCTTCGAAAAGGGAATAAACCCCCATTGCGTATTGGTACTTATCGAGTATAGAATAGATCTGCTTCTCTTTTTTCCTATGAACCAAATTGTTCCATTTTTACTAAAAGAATAGAACAAATAGTAACCCTTTTTCCGAGATAATCCACTGAAAAAAAAAGGGGGGTCCATAGCATAGTTTTTTCAATGCAATAAAGTTACATAGTGTCTATTTTTTTGTTGATAAAGGGGTATTACCATGGGTTTGCCTTGGTATCGTGTTCATACTGTCGTATTGAATGATCCCGGTCGTTTGCTTTCTGTTCATATAATGCATACAGCTCTGGTTGCTGGTTGGGCCGGTTCAATGGCTCTATATGAATTAGCAGTTTTTGATCCCTCCGACCCTGTTCTCGATCCAATGTGGAGACAAGGTATGTTCGTTATACCCTTCATGACTCGTTTAGGAATAACCAATTCATGGGGCGGTTGGAGTATTACAGGAGGGACGATAACGAATCCGGGGGTTTGGAGTTACGAAGGTGTAGCCGGGGCGCATATTGTGTTCTCTGGCTTGTGCTTCTTGGCAGCTATCTGGCATTGGGTGTATTGGGATCTAGAAATATTTGGTGATGAACGCACAGGAAAACCTTCTTTGGATTTGCCTAAGATCTTTGGAATTCATTTATTTCTCTCAGGAGTGGCTTGCTTTGGCTTTGGCGCATTTCATGTAACAGGATTGTATGGTCCTGGAATATGGGTGTCCGACCCATATGGACTAACTGGAAAGGTACAATCTGTAAATCCCGCGTGGGGTGTGGAAGGTTTTGATCCCTTTGTTCCAGGAGGAATAGCCTCTCATCATATTGCAGCAGGGACATTGGGCATATTAGCAGGCTTATTCCATCTTAGTGTCCGCCCGCCCCAACGTCTATATAAAGGATTACGTATGGGCAATATTGAAACCGTTCTTTCCAGCAGTATCGCTGCTGTCTTTTTTGCAGCTTTTGTTGTTGCTGGAACTATGTGGTATGGTTCAGCAACTACTCCTATCGAATTATTTGGTCCCACCCGTTATCAATGGGATCAGGGATACTTTCAGCAAGAAATATATCGAAGAGTTAGCGCTGGACTAGCCGAAAATCAAAGTTTATCAGAGGCTTGGTCTAAAATTCCTGAAAAATTAACTTTTTATGATTACATCGGAAATAATCCAGCGAAAGGGGGATTATTCAGAGCGGGTTCAATGGATAACGGAGATGGAATAGCTGTCGGGTGGTTAGGACATCCTATCTTTAGAGATAAAGAAGGGCGTGAACTTTTTGTACGTCGCATGCCTACTTTTTTTGAAACATTTCCAGTTGTTTTGGTAGACGGAGATGGAATTGTTAGAGCCGATGTTCCCTTTAGAAGGGCAGAATCGAAGTATAGTGTCGAACAAGTAGGCGTAACCGTTGAGTTCTATGGTGGCGAACTGAACGGAGTGAGTTATAGTGATCCTGCGACTGTGAAAAAATATGCTAGGCGTGCCCAATTGGGTGAAATTTTTGAATTAGATCGTGCTACTTTGAAATCCGATGGTGTTTTTCGTAGCAGTCCAAGAGGTTGGTTTACTTTTGGACATGCTTCCTTTGCTCTGCTCTTCTTCTTCGGGCACATTTGGCATGGTGCTAGAACCTTATTCAGAGATGTTTTTGCTGGTATTGACCCAGATTTGGATGCTCAAGTGGAATTTGGAGCATTCCAAAAACTTGGAGATCCAACTACAAGAAGACAAGTAGTCTGATGCAGCATTGCTCTGTTATTTTTCGCTTCTCACTTCTATTTTCTCTTTGTGATTTTACATAGGATACTGAAAAAGTCTGGATTTAAATCTCCGCCCTTTCGCCTTTTCTTTGATTTTTTTTTTTCTTTAATCGGGGAGATGATCCCCAATAAACAGGTATGGAAGCTATAATTGTAAACCGCGATCAAATTTATGGAAGCATTGGTTTATACATTCCTCTTAGTCTCGACTCTAGGGATCATTTTTTTCGCTATCTTTTTTCGCGAACCACCTAAAGTTCCAACTAAAAAATGAAATGATTTTTCATTATCTGAATTGAAGTAATGAGCCTCCCAATATTGGGAGGCTCATTACTTCAACTAGTCCCCGTGCTCTTCGAACGGGTCTCTTAGTTGTTGAGAGGGTTGCCCAAAAGCAGTATATAAGGCGTACCCAGTAAAACTTATAAGTAATCCAGATATAGAGATGGCGACTAGGGTTGCTGTTTCCATTATTATATAATTTCAAGACCACAATGGATCTATGATAAGATTGTTTATTTACAACGGAATGGTATACAAAGTCAACAGATCTCAATGAATACAAAATAGGATTTATGGCTGCACAAACTGTTGAGGGTAGTTCTAGATCTGGTCCAAGACGGACGTCTGTAGGGGCTTTATTGAAACCATTGAATTCGGAATATGGTAAAGTAGCTCCTGGATGGGGAACTGCTCCTTTGATGGGTGTCGCAATGGCTCTATTTGCGGTATTCCTATCTATTATTTTGGAGATTTATAATTCTTCCGTTTTACTGGACGGAATTTCACTGAATTAGATTTATAAGAACCCTAGCTTTTAAATAAAAATACAAAAAACGATGCATTTAGGCCTCGGCTTTTTATTTTAGCTTATTCTTTTTTGGTAGTTCGACCGCGAAATTTTTGTGTTTCTGTATTTCCGGAATATGAGTGTGTGACTTGTTATAATTGATCCTATTGAGAGTACAGAGAGCGGGTCTGTCGTCTTGATAGAGATGGTTTTACCCCGTCGGATATTCATTCTAGTATCTGGAGCACGGAATATATGAAATATATCACGAAGTATTTGAACTATGATTCATACTTAATATTCAGACCTCGTGGCCGGATTCCTCAAATTTTTCCAAAGAAAAAAGTTTTCAATTGAAAGAGTTTTCTTCTTTCAAATTCCCGTTTCTGCTTTGATTTTGCTCAAAGAACAAACCTTTCTTTCTAGTTTTAGTCATTATACCGACTCTACTCGTTGAATAAATGATGATCCAACGGTTCTTACTCAGGGAATCCTTGACTTAGCTTGAAGGTTTTATTGAATCATCGTGGTTCTAGTATGAATTTAAGGTTTCAATTGATTCCTAGGGTCTTAACAAGAAAATTCCTATCAATAATAAAGAAAACAAAAGTAAAGCTACATTACATACAAATTAAAATAACAGATGAAAGAAAAAAATAGGGAAATAGAAGATTCAAGAGGCCTGGAACGATCAACAGAAAGACAAGTGAGCCTACTTGATTTTTTGACATTCTAATTATAACAAAAAAAAAAAGAGCTTTCTTACTTTTACTCTTTCGTATTTTTAGCGAAAATTGAATCAAAAGATTAAGAAGTTTCCAATTTTCTATTCGATACCTCTTTTAACCTGTTTTTGGGTTTTTTTGTTTGAGCTGTACGAGATGAAATTCTCATATACGGTTCTCAGAGGGGGAGTCCCCTTGGTTTACCTATCTCAATAAAGTCTACGATTGGTTCGAAGAGCGTCTCGAGATTCAGGCGATTGCAGATGATATAACTAGTAAATACGTTCCTCCTCATGTCAACATATTTTATTGTCTAGGAGGAATTACGCTTACTTGTTTTTTAGTACAAGTCGCTACAGGGTTTGCTATGACTTTTTACTACCGTCCGACCGTTACGGAGGCTTTTGCTTCTGTTCAATACATAATGACGGAAGCTAACTTTGGTTGGTTAATCCGATCAGTTCATCGATGGTCAGCAAGTATGATGGTCCTAATGATAATCCTGCACGTATTTCGTGTGTATCTCACTGGTGGTTTTAAAAAACCTCGCGAATTGACTTGGGTTACAGGTGTGGTTCTGGCTGTATTGACCGCATCCTTTGGTGTAACAGGTTATTCTTTACCCTGGGACCAAATTGGGTATTGGGCAGTAAAAATAGTAACAGGCGTACCGGAAGCGATTCCGGTAATAGGATCGCCTTTGGTAGAGTTATTACGTGGAAGTGCTAGTGTGGGACAGTCCACTTTGACGCGTTTTTATAGTTTACACACGTTTGTATTACCTCTTCTTACTGCCGTATTTATGTTAATGCATTTCCTAATGATACGTAAGCAGGGTATTTCTGGTCCTTTATAAAGAATATAGAGAGATTTGTAATCAATCATTTTTTTTATTACTTGGGGGAGGAACAATAATATTTCATTGCTACAAATATGGATTATTGACAAAGAATAAGACATGTATTTTGAAATTTCCCCTCAACTCCACAATATTGTATTATTTATTTGACATGAATGAATAGTTGAAGGGAATTCTCCGAAGAGAAAATGGATTATGGGAGTGTGTGACTTGAACTATTGATTGGGCCGTGCAGAAGTATGCCTTTATCTGCTACATTGAAATTCACAAGAAAATGTGTCTTTATTCCAACCGCCGCCCTATAGAGAGGATAGGCTGGGTTCGCTTGAAGAGAATCTTTTCTATGATCAGACCGAAGCATGCCGTGCATGAATAGGCTCCGTAAAATCCAGTAGAATAAGTGATGTGGCATAATCCCGATTTTTTTTAGTTATTTTACTTACTTAATAGTATGGAAATGCATTCATTTCTTCTGCATCGATCCGTTTTATGATCCTATCGGAGTGAAACAAAGGATCTAAAGAAGAGCAGCGGCTAGACTATATTAGTAACAAGCAAATCCTTTGTACGCGAAAAAAAAATAGAACTCGATCCATTTTTTTGTGGGGATAAGGGTGAATCGTAAGGGCTGAGACAACCCAGAAAGCTCTTGATTATGATCAATATTGTAAGCCTACTTGGGTATGGAGCATTTACCTGTAAGAACTTAATTCTTTGCAATGGATAGTTGCAACTTCGTAAAATGGAATCCAGAAATAGAATTATTCATATATGTGTGGATATGGCTAAATATAGCTTTTCTAAAATCTATATATATATTTTTTTTATATGTATCCGTTTAGTTCGGTGGATTCTTGCTCGAGCCGGATGATGAAAAATTATCATGTCCGGTTCTTTGGGGGGATGGATCTATAAGAATTCACCTATCCCAATAACAAAAAAACCTGACTTGAATGATCCTGTATTAAGAGCTAAGTTGGCTAAAGGTATGGGTCATAATTATTACGGAGAACCCGCATGGCCCAACGATCTTTTATATATTTTTCCAGTAGTAATTCTCGGTACTATTGCATGTAATGTAGGCTTAGCGGTTCTAGAACCATCAATGATTGGTGAACCCGCGGATCCGTTTGCAACCCCTTTGGAAATATTACCCGAATGGTATTTCTTTCCCGTATTTCAAATACTTCGTACAGTACCCAACAAACTTTTGGGTGTTCTTTTAATGGTTTCAGTACCCGCGGGATTATTAACAGTACCTTTTTTAGAAAATGTTAATAAATTCCAAAATCCATTTCGCCGCCCAGTGGCGACAACCGTCTTTTTGATTGGTACCGCAGTGGCCTTGTTCTTGGGTATTGGAGCAACATTACCTATTGATAAATCCCTAACTTTAGGTCTTTTTTAACTTGATTCCATTGTAAAATATCATAATGTGCGTATCTAGGGAGTAGTCGCTTCAGAGTCAAAGTGAATTCTCCCTAGATACCTCTATTCAATTCAATTCCGGTCCGAATGGATAGATTGTGCTAAAGGTACAAACCCTTTATTTTTTCGATTTTTAAGAAAAAAATGAACTAAATTCAATTCAATTGATTTAAAATTGATTTTCTTTTGCTTTTAGGTAAATCAATTGTTAAGTGCTTTTCTATTTCTTTTCTAAAATGCCCAATATCCGTTTTACATCTTCTATGCGAAAATGCTCAATTTTCATAAGGTCTTCTTGACTGTTATTCAAAAGGTCGAATAATGTATGTATATTGGACTTTTTGAGACAATTATAGATCCTGGGAGACAATTCTGATTGGTCAATAAAAATGGATTTCCATGCTATTTCTTTTTTCTTTTTCTTTAGTTTAGCAACCCTATCGTGAAAAGTCAAATAGGGTAAAGAAACCTTGTATTGATTGTTCTCTAAATGTAAGTTTTCTTCTGCCGACTGGAGAAAGGGAATAAATAAATCAATCAAATTCCGGGAGGCTTCATGAAGTGCTTCTTTAGGAGTTAAACCTCCATTTGTCCATATTTCTAGAAAAAGGATCTCTTGTTTTTCATTTCCATTTCCATAAGAATGAATACTATGATTCGCGTTTCGAACAGGCATGAATATAGCATCTATAGGATAACTTCCGTCTTGAAAGTTATTTGGTGTTTTTATATTATATCCTCGATTCCTTTCAATTTGTAATCCAATACAAAAATCAGTTGGTTCCGTTAGGTTAGCTATATGCTGCGTATTATCAACGATTTCCACAGAAGGTGGTAAGAGGATGTCTTGAGCAGTTACATATCCAGGACCTTTGACACAAATAAGCGCGTCACGAGTTCCATATAGATTACTTCTCAATACAATTTCTTTCAAATTCATTAAAATTTCATGTACTGATTCTTGAATACCTACTATGGTAGAATATTCATGCGGGATTTTCTCAGATTTTGCGCGTGTAATACATGTTCCTTCGATTTCTCCCAGCAAAGCTCTTCGCATCGCAATGCCTATTGTGTCGGCTTGACCTTTCATAAGTGGAGACAGAATAAAGCGTCCATAATAAAGACGCTTACTGTCTGCTCTTGATTCAACACATTTCCACTGTAGTGTCCGAGTAGATACTTTTAATTTCTCTCGAACCATAGTAATATTATTTGTCAGATTTTTGAATCATTTATTTCTCTTGAAATCTCTTCAATGTTTATTTCTACACTCGCCTTTTTTTAGGGGGTCTGCAGCCATTATGTGGCATAGGGGTTACATCCCTTACGAAACTTAAAAGTATACCGCTTCGACGAATAGCGCGTAATGCTGCATCTCTTCCGAGACCCGGACCTTTTATCATGACTTCTGCTCGTTGCATACCTTGATCTGTTACTGCTCGAATAGCATTTCCTGCTGCGGTTTGAGCAGCAAAAGGTGTCCCTCTTCTTGTCCCCCTGAATCCACAAGTACCGGCGGAGGACCAAGAAATAACCCGACCCCGTACATCTGTAACCGTCACAATGGTGTTGTTGAAACTTGCTTGAACATGAATAACGCCCTTTGGTATTCGCCGTGCACTTTTACGTGAACCCACACGTCCAGTCCTACGTGAACCGCTTCTTGGTATAGATTTTGCCATATTTTATCATTTCCGAAATATAAGTCAGAGATATATGGATATATCCATTTCATGTCAAAACAGATCTTTTATTTTGATTTGTTCATCGGTTCCTTTAGAGAGTCCCTTTTCGAAAGATTATCCTTGTCTTTGTTTATGTCTCGGGTTGGAACAAATTACTATAATGCGTCCCCTTCTACGGATCAGTCGGCATTTTTCACAAATTTTACGAACGGAGGCTCTTATTTTCATAATTGTTATTCCTTAACTGAATTTCGAATCTACTTTACTGATTGGAAGAAAATAAGTTTCTTGAAATTTTTGAACCGTGAATTGGATCCTCATGAAAGGAATCTTGAAAAACCACCGAACCAACCGAACCATTCGAATCTTTGTTGTGGGGTCTAGAAATTCTGCGCCCCCCCGTTTGAATCATAATGACTTACTTAAATTTTGATTCTATCTCCTGGTAGTATATGTATAAAAGAGTGTCGGATCCTTCCTGAAACAGAACTTAGAATCTGACTTCATTATTTAAACGAACCCCGAACATACCATTGTGAAGTGATTTAGTAATTAAACCTTCATGAATCCATTTTTCTTCTTTTATTCCAGACAAACCCTCCTTGAAGTATCAACTAATGTAGGAAGGCGTGATATTAGACAACTTGGCTTTTTTATTCGTTTTTTTCACAAACAGGAAGTTACAGATACAATTCGGATAGCAGAAAATTTACCATATATAGCACAAAATTTCTCCGCCGATTCCTTCTAGCCGAGCTGCTCGGTCTGTCATTATACCCCGAGAAGTAGAGAGAATTACAATCCCCATCCCGTCTAAAATTCTAGGAATTCGTTGATAGTTAGAATAGATTCGGAGACCAGGTCGACTTATTCGTTTTAAATTTAAAAGAGTTCTATATGGTCCTTTCCTATTCCTTCTATGTCGTAGGGTTAAAACCAAAAAATATTTGTTATTTTCTACAAGTTTCCTTACGTTTTCGAGAAAACCCTCTTGTAAAAGTATTTTAACAATGTTTTGGGTCATGTTAGTAGATGCTATTCGAACCGTTCCCTTTCGATCCATGTCAGCATTTCGTATAGAAGTTATTATGTCAGCAATAGTGTCCTTACCCATGATAAACTAAAATTATTGTTGCTTCCGAATTTGGATATAATCAGCATGTTCTTTTTTTATAAAAATTATTAAAGAAAATTCTTAAAAGTATATGCGTGAGACATAATCTACTAATTTATCTATTTTATTTAAATACTATCACTATCTCACGGTCTCATATTATAATACCTCAGGTGCTAATGAAACTATTTTAGTAAAATTTAACTGTCTCAATTCCCGGGCGATCGCGCCAAAAACTCGGGTTCCTTTTGGATTTCCTTCTTGATCAATGACAACTGCAGCATTGTCATCATATCGTATTATTATACCGTTATCGCGTTTGAGTTCTTTACAAGTACGTACAATTACAGCTCTGATCACTTCTGATCTTTCTAGAGGCGTATTTGGTACTGCTTCTTTTATCACAGCAACAATAACATCCCCAATATGAGCATATCGGCGATTACTAGCTCCTATTATTCGAATACACATCAATTCTCGTGCCCCGCTATTGTCTGCTACATTCAAATGGGTTTGAGGTTGAATCATATCATTTTTTTTTATCTGTTTTTTTAATGTAAAATAAAGCAAAGGACGAAGTAAAAAAAAAAAAAAGAAAGAAAACCCTGCAATTGTTTTTTTTATACACAAGACTTCTTTCCTTTGGTTCTACATTTCTATCCAGAAATAATGAATTGAGTTCTTATAGGCATTTTGGACGCCGCTATTGAAATAGCCTTTCGAGCTATATTTTCGGCTACTCCACCCATTTCATAAAGTATTCTACCCGGTTTAACAACAGCTACCCAATATTCTGGGGATCCTTTCCCTGAACCCATACGGGTTTCCGTGGGTCTTACTGTAACTGGTTTGTCTGGAAATATACGTACCCATATTTTTCCGCCACGGCGTACATTTCGTGTCATTGCTCGTCGCCCTGCTTCGATTTGTCTAGATGTAATCCAAGTGGGTTCAAGTGCTTGAAGAGCATATCTACCGAAAGAAATATGATTACCTCGATAAGATATTCCTTTCATTCTTCCTCTATGTTGTTTACGGAATCTTGTTCTTTTTGGGTTATAGTTGATGGTTCTTTTTCAATTCCATCTCTACTACAGAACTGGACATGAGAGTTTCTTCTCATCCAGCTCCTCGCGAATGAAACGACTAAAACAGATTTTATCAAGAGATACATGTATGAATAATATGCTGAATCATAGGATTCTTTGAAATTGCATCTAATTAATCAATTCGTTAATCTATTCGAAATTTGTCTAGCGTGTTTAGATATTATTTAATTAAACATGTATTCTATTTCTAGATAATGTCAATGTCTTTTTTTATAACGTTATCGTTATAAAAAAATCTTTCTTTTGTTTTTCCTTTTATCATATGGGATCGACAAAAATGTATCAATCTAATAAAAAAAACTTTCGCGGGCGAATATTTACTCTTTCCATATCTATTTCAGTTATAGGGTTAGTTCATGACCTCTCAAAATAAAAGAATAAAAGAGGAGGTCCCTGGTTTGTTCCGCCATCCCACCCAATGAATCATTAAGATTCATTTTCAATAGAATCTTCTGCATTCACGGGTTATATCGTTCCCATTGCTTCTCGATTAATGGTTAGGTCTGAATTTTCCGGCGGAGTCCTTTTTTCTTAAGTCAATTTTCTCAGTGTTTATTGGCTCGAGGCTCTTGATTTTTTTGTTCTATAAGCGGATTCATCTAATTATGCATGAATCATTATTGAATTTATGCTTTATTACACTGCGTTTTATGAGATGACTCGTCGACCTTACATATTGGAATCATATATCATTGATATTTCCGTTCTCTCTTTCTCTCATCCTTCCACTTATCCGAATACTTTTTTTATATTTTGCTTTCCGACTTAGAACTTCACAACTCATAATCCGATTGGTTTTTTTATCTTTATGCAAAAAAAGATTTCAGTTGCTACAACGATATGTCCAATATATTATATCTTTATCTTGACTGGTTCTTTGGATCCAGATAATGCGAAGCAATGAGTTGGTTATTAGCGCTATAGTTATTAGTTCATACTCTGGGCCCTGGTCCGTTTTTTGAATCCTAGCCCTAAAAAAACCAACGAGTCACACACTAAGCATAGCAATTATATAAAATGATCAATCGAATTTTTATTGAACCCTCTAGAATTGCAGAATTGCTCTTTTTTTTGTTTTGCTTGAACATAAAAAGAATAAAAGGGTTTTTCTTTTTTTGTCCATTACTGGGTATAATGTAAAAACACGTAAAGTCTTATTATTCTTCGTCTACAAATATCCAAATTTTGATTCCTAATACCCCGTATATAGTTCGAACTGTATAGGAACAATAATCAATTTTAGCTCCAATGGTTTGTAGAGGAACCCTACCTTCTCTGATCCATTCGACGCGTGCAATTTCTTTTCCGTCGATACGTCCCGCAATTTGTACTTGAATTCCTTTTGTATTCGCCAGCTCGGTTAATTCAATAGCTTTTTTCATTGCTTTGCGAAAAGAAACTCTATTCTTTAATTGGCCAGCTATAAATTCTGCAAGAATATTAGGGTGTCCATAAGGATTTGCAATTCGTGTAATAGAAATGTTTAGTTTTCGGTTCGCACAATGAAGTTCTTTTTGTACATTCATCTGCAATTCTTCGACTCTCCGCGGTCTATTTTCTATTAAGAATTTTGGGAATCCTATATAAATTATGACTTGAATTAGATCAATTCTTTTTTGAATCTCTATCCGTGCAATTCCCTCAACGCCAACACCGGAGGATATTCTCATATTTTTTTGTACATAATTCTTAATACAGTTTCGTATTTTTTGATCTTCTTGTAGACCTTCCGAATAATTTTTTGGCTGTGCAAACCAAAGAGAATGATGACTTTGTGTTGTACCAAGTCGGAACCCAAGCGGATTTATTTTTTGTCCCATAATCCCCCACCACTATATGTATCATGACATGTCAGATTTTTGTTCTTTTTTTTAGTTATCAATCCAGATTTTTTTGAGTACACCATATATTCTTCAAATTCTTTATATAAGGATATATCTTTCAAAACAATAGTTATATGACAAGTCGGTCTTTTTATCAGATAACTGCGCCCTCGAGCTCGAGGTTTTAATCTTTTCACAGCAGTACCCTCGTTTACTTCGGTTTTACTAATGACTAAATTTGCTTCGTTCAAACTCATATTGTGACTAGCATTTGCTGCTGCAGAATAAACCAATTTAAAAATGGGATAACACGCTCTATAAGGCATCAGTTCTAGTATCATAAGGCTTTCCTCGTAAGAACGCCTACGAATCTGATCGATTCCCCTTCGGGCTTTGTGAGCAGACATACATATATGTTGACCTAAAGCGTATACTTCTGTAGATAGGTTCTTCTTTCTCTTCTTTATCATAAGGTTCACCTCTTACCAATGAATCTATATTCACTTTATTAACGACGGGATCTATTATCATTTTTTGCATGTCCACGGAAATTTATAGTCGGCGCAAATTCCCCCAATTTATGTCCTACCATACGATCTGTTATATAAATAGGCAAATGTTCCTTTCCATTATGTATAGCGATAGTATGGCCAACCATTGTGGGTATAATGGTAGATGCCCGGGACCAGGTTATTATTATTTCTTTTTCCGCTTTTGTATTAAGTTTATCGATTTTTCTTAATAAATGATTCGCTACAAAAGGGTTTTTTTTTAGTGAACGTGTCACAGTGAATTAACTCCTATTTTTTTATTTTGTAAATTGTAAAAATCATTTTGATTTTCTCTCCTATTTACTACGGCGGCGAAGAATCAAATTATCACTATATTTATTCCTT
>Ga0153989_1000034_pt1 | contig 35190 bp, 35 predicted proteins | sample TSNC073MetaG_FD_104701 | JGI IMG/M metagenome (GOLD analysis project Ga0153989, IMG submission 104701) | Attine ant fungus gardens microbial communities from North Carolina, USA - TSNC073 MetaG | ecosystem: Host-associated > Fungi > Mycelium > Unclassified | place: USA: North Carolina, Jones... | reverse complement strand
TTCCGAACCCGGAAGCTAAGCCTCTCAGCGCCGATGGTACTGCAAGGGGGACCTTGTGGGAGAGTAGGACGCCGCCGGACTCAACGTAAGAAGATGTGGCCATCGGCCCTCCATCGAGAACTCGCAGGGGAGACCCTCGTTCTCGGGAGGCCGGTGGCTACATCTGTTTCTGCTGCAGGTCGCTCGACTCGTGCGCCGGTTCGTGATGGACTGGGCGACGAGCAGCGGGTGACCGGTGCGGCGCCAACACACAACGACACAGCGGACGATCGCCCGGGGATCCCTCTCGGGCACGCAACGAGGAGCAACGGTGGCGAACGACGACGATCAGCGGCGGAACGACGGCGACCGCGGAGACCGGCCTCGCCGTGATGGCGACCGGGGCCCTCGTCGCGACGGTGGGAACCGCTGGTCGTCCGGACCCCGTGACTTCGAGCGTCGCGAGGGTGAGCGTCGGGACGCTCCGCGTCGCGACGGAGATCGTCCGGCTCGGAGTGGAGGCCCGTCGCGTGACGGTGGCCGTCCATTCCGGGAAGGCGACCGGTCGTTCCGCGACGGAGGCCGCCGGCCCGCGTGGCGGGGCGACCGCGACGACTCGAGCCGTCCTCCTCGGGGTGACGGCCCTCGTGGTGCCGATCGTCCCTTCCGTGGCGGCGACGACCGCCCGCGTCGTGATGGTGATCGTCCGTTCCGCTCGGATCGTCCTGCGCGTGGCGGCGACCGTCCATTCCGCGGCAATGACGACCGTCCGCGTCGTGACGGGGACCGCCCGTTCCGCAGCAACGACGACCGTCCCCGTCGCGATGGGGACCGGCCGTTCCGGAGCAACGACGACCGTCCCCGTCGCGATGGAGACCGCCCGTTCCGTGGCGGGTCCGACCGTCCGCGTCGTGACGGTGATCGTCCGTTCCGGAGCAATGACGACCGTCCGCGTCGTGACGGTGATCGTCCGTTCCGGAGCAATGACGACCGTCCCCGTCGCGATGGAGACCGCCCGTTCCGCAGCAACGACGACCGTCCCCGTCGCGATGGGGACCGCCCGTTCCGTGGCGGGTCCGACCGTCCGCGTCGCGACGGCGACCGTCCGTTCCGGAGCAACGACGACCGTCCGCGTCGTGACGGCGACCGCCCCTTCCGCGGCGGCTCCGACCGTGACCGCGGCGGCCGCGACGACCGGCCGCGCTTCGGCGATGGCAGCCGTCACGCCGGCGCCCGGTTCGGCGAGTCGTCGCGTGACGACTGGGAGGACCGCGACCCCTACGGCACGAAGTCGATCCGTCCGCGGCACGACGACCCCGAGATCCCCGAGGAGATCACCGCGCGCGACCTGGACAAGGTCGCCCGCGCCGAGCTGAAGACCCTGAGCAAGGACAACGCCGACTGGGTGGCACGCCACCTGGTCGCCGCGGCGATGCTCGTCGAGGACGACCCCGAGACCGCGAACCAGCACGCCCTGAGTGCCGCTCGCCGTGCGGGTCGCGTCGGGGTCGTCCGGGAGACCGCGGCGATCACCGCGTACCGCCTCGGTGACTTCGCCACAGCGCTCCGTGAGCTCCGCACCTACCGACGCATCTCGGGCCGGAACGACCAGCTGCCGATGATGGTCGACTGCGAGCGGGGCCTCGGCCGTCCGGAGCGCGCGCTGGAGCTCGGCCGGTCGGTGGACCGTGCCGCCCTCGACACCGCCGTGCAGGTGGAGCTCGCGATCGCCATGTCCGGCGCCCGTCTCGACCTCGGGAACCCCACAGCCGCGCTCGGCGAGCTGGAGATTCCACAGCTCGACCCGTCCACTGCGTACTCCTGGTCCCCGGCGCTCTACAGTGCTTACGCGGCCACGCTCGAGGAGCTCGGCCGCCAGGACGAGGCCGACGAGTGGTGGGCCCGTGTCGATCGCGCGGCCGAGGCCCTCGCCGAGGTCGCCGACGAGAACGCTTGGGAGACAGTTGATGTGGTCGAGGAAACGGTCGAAGTCGACGACGACGGGTTCGACGGAGCCGTCGATGACGAGCCGGACGCCGAGCTCGCCGACGAGCCCCTCGGGGACGAGCCCGACGACGACGAACCGGCCGGGGACGAACCCGGAGAGGTCGACGACGACAACCCCATCGACGTCGACGGCTCAGCGGCCGACTGACGCGAGCGGGTCGACGCACGGGACGGAGTCGCGCGCCGTGCCGAAGCCGCCGACGGACGGTGTGGACGTCGTCCTCACCGACCTCGACGGCGTCGTGTACCGCGGGCGGAACGCGATCCCGCACGCGGTCGAGGCCCTCACGCGTGCCTCGCTGACCGCACGCGTCGGGTACATCACGAACAACGCCTCGCGCCGACCGGTCGACGTCGCGGAACACCTCGAGCGCTACGGGCTCGAGGTGTCCGAGGACGACGTGGTCACCTCGTCGCAGGCCGGCGTCCGGCTCCTCGAGACCCTCGTCCCGGCAGGGTCGACGGTGCTCGTCACGGGCGGGCTCGGGCTGACGAGCATCGTCGAGGCGGCGGGTTTCACCGTGACCACGAGCGCCGAGGACTCCCCGGCGGCCGTGATCCAGGGCTTCTCGCCCGACCTCGGGTGGACGCACCTGGCCGAGGCGTCCTTCGCTCTCGCCGACCCGGAGATCCCGTGGGTCGCGACGAACATGGACTGGTCGATCCCGGTCGAGCGCGGCATCGCGCCCGGCAACGGCACGCTCGTGTCGGCGGTCCACCAGGCGGTGGGCCGGATGCCGGTCGTGGCGGGCAAGCCCGAGCGGCCGATCTTCGACGCCGCCGTCGCCCGGTTCGGCGGCGAGCACCCGCTGTTCATCGGTGACCGGCTCGACACCGACATCAAGGGCGCGAACGACGCCGGCATCCCGAGCGTCCTCGTGCTGACCGGCATCGACACCGCGAAGCAGGTGCTCGCGGCGGACCAGCGCTCGCGGCCGACCTACATCCTCGAGGACCTCCGTGGCCTGTCCGAGCCGTACCCCGTGACGATCCGGCGGGACGACCCGGACGGCACCCGGTACGCGACCGTGGGAGACGTCACCGTGGCCATGCGCGGGCACGTCGTCCGTGTCCTCGACGACGGCGACCCGATCGACCTGCTGCGTGCCGGGACGGCGCTCATCTGGGAGTCCGGGCTGGCGATCTACGGCCTCGACGTCGACCCGAAGCTGTACGGCGGCGAGTAGCGTGGTGGACGTGCCGAACGACGAGCAGGGACCCGACGACTTCGCCCAGCGTGCCGCTGCGGTCGAAGCGCTCCCGCTGCCCGATCGAGCCGACGCGTTCTCAGCCCTCCACGACGAGCTGCGGACGCGGCTCGAGACCGGTGGCTCGGCGAGTGCCTGACGACTCCGCGGTCGCTCCGGTGTCGTCGCCGGTCCGACTCGACGCACTCGTGGCTGCCCGCGGGCTCGCGAAGTCCCGCACGGCCGCCGCGAAGCTGATCCAGGCCGGCCGGGTGACGGTGTCCGGCTCCGCGGTCGTGAAGCCGTCGGCCCCCGTGGCCCCGTCCGCCCCGATCGAGGTCGACACCGAGGACGAGTGGGTGTCCCGGGCCGCCCGCAAGCTCGTCGGCGCGCTCGACACGTTCGGCGTCGACCCCGCGGGCCGTGTCGCCCTCGACGTCGGCGCGAGCACGGGCGGGTTCACCCAGGTGCTCCTGTCCCGCGGTGCTCGCCGGGTCGTGGCGCTCGACGTCGGGCACGGTCAGCTCGACCCTGTCGTCGCCCTGGACGAGCGGGTCGCCGTCGTCGAGGGCGTGAACGCGCGGAACCTCACGGCCGACTCCTACGCGGCGCTCGACCCGGCCGCCACCGAGACGAGCCTGGTGGTGGGCGACCTGTCGTTCATCTCGCTCCGGCTCGTCCTGCCCGCGCTCGTCGAGGCGGTGCCGGCGGAGGACTTCGTCCTGCTCGTCAAGCCGCAGTTCGAGGTCGGACGGGGCGGTGTGCGTGAGGGCATCGTCCGCGATCCCGGCCTGCGGACCGATGCCCTGATGAACGTGCTCTGGGCCGCCTGGGACCTCGGGCTCGGCACGAGCGGCGTCGCGGCCTCCCCGATCGTGGGGACCCACGGCAACCACGAGTACCTGGCGCGCTTCCAGCGTGGTGTCGGTGCCAATCCGACAGAATGGATCGGCCGCGCGACGGCACTGGCGGAAGGGACGGCATGAGCGACGACCGGCACATCCTGTTGGTGTCCCACACGGGTCGACGGGACTCCATCGACGCCGCGGTCGAGGTCTGCGACCTCCTGCACGCCGCCGGCCTCGTCCCCGTGATGCCCTTCGACGAGTACGCCGACATCCGCCGGGCCGAGGCGTCCGTCGGTCAGGTGGACATCCTCGGCGTCGACGTGCAGGCGGACCGGCTCGAGATCGTCATCGTCCTCGGTGGCGACGGCACCATCCTCCGGGCCGCCGAACTCGTCCGCGGGACCCGGGCGCCGATCGTCGGGGTGAACCTCGGCCACGTCGGGTTCCTCGCCGAGAGCGAGCGCGACGGGCTGCGGTCGACGGTGGAGCGTGCGCTGTCCGGTGACTACCACGTCGAGGAGCGCGTCACCCTCCAGGTCGACGTCGTCGTCGGGCACGAGGTCGTGTACTCGTCCTGGGCACTGAACGAGGCCACCATCGAGAAGGCCTCGCGCGAGCGCATGCTCGAGGTCGTCACCGAGGTCGACGGTCGCCCGCTGTCGTCCTTCGGGTGCGACGGCGTGGTCGTCTCCACGCCGACCGGATCGACCGCGTACTCGTTCTCCGGCGGCGGCCCGATCGTCTGGCCGGATGTCGACGCGCTGCTCATGGTGCCGCTGAGCGCGCACGCCCTGTTCGCCCGACCGATCGTCGTCGGCCCGGACTGCACCCTCGCGATCGAGGTCCTCCGACGCACCAGCGGTGTCGGCGTCCTGTGGTGCGACGGTCGGCGGACGCACGACCTGCCCCCGGGTGCTCGCGTCGAGGTCAGGCGGTCGCCCGACCCGGTGCGGGTCGCCCGTCTGAAGGACGCCCCGTTCACCGACCGGCTCGTGGCGAAGTTCCAGCTACCGGTCGCCGGCTGGCGGGGGCCGCAGACCGACGACGAGGACTCGCTGTGATCGAGGAGATCCGGATCGCGGACCTCGGAGTGATCGGGGAGACGACCCTCGAGCTCGGACCCGGGTTCACGGTCGTGACCGGCGAGACCGGGGCCGGGAAGACGATGATCGTCACCGCGCTCGGGCTCCTGCTCGGTGCCCGTGCCGACGCCGGATCCGTCCGTCGCGGTGCCGCGAACGCCGTCGTCGAGGGTCGCTGGCACGTGCCGGAGCACGACGCCGTCGCCGAACGCGTCGAGGACGCCGGTGGTGCGGTCGAGGACGGCGAGCTCATCCTCACCCGGACCGTCTCGGCGGAGGGCCGCAGCCGTGCGACCGTCGGCGGGCGAAGCGCCCCGGTGGCGGTGCTCGGCGAACTCGCGGACCAGCTCGTCACGGTGCACGGCCAGTCCGACCAGATCCGGCTGACGTCGGCCACGGCACAGCGTGCCGCGCTCGACGGGTTCGGCGGGGCGCCGCTCGAGCGGGCCCTGCAGCGGTACGTGGCCGCCTACGACGCGTGGCAGCAGCACGCCGGCGAACTGGAGACGCTGACGCGGGACCGTGACGACCGTGTCGCCGAGGCCGAGCGGATCCGTGCCGCCTCGGACGAGATCGAGGCCGCGGACCCCCAGCCCGGCGAGGACGTCGAGCTCGCCGAGCGTGCCGAGCGCCTCGGGAACCTCGAGGAGCTCCGGCTGTCCGCGGGGCTCGCGCACGAGGCGCTGTCGAGCGAGTCCCTCGACGGCGTGCAGGACGTCGTCGGGCTGGTCGAGTCCGCTCGCCGCGCGATCGAGCGGGTCGCCGGTTCGGACGCCGAGCTGCAGCCGGTGCTCGAACAGCTGACCGAGCTGGGCATCCAGGCGACCGAGGCATCGGCGAGTCTGTCGAGCTACCTCGGATCGCTCGAACCCGACGCGGGGCACGACCTCGAACTCATCAACGAGCGCCGCGCGCTGCTCGCCGGACTCACGCGGAAGTACGGCGACACGATCGACGACGTCATCGCGTACGGACAGCGTGCGAGTGATCGCCTGCTCGAGCTGGACGGCGACGACGACCGGATCGCGGCGCTCCAGCAGTCCGTCGAGGCCGACGAGCAGGCACTCGCGGAGGCGTCGGCCGCGTTGACGGCTGCGCGCACGACGGCGGCGGCGGACCTCGCGAAGCGGGTGACGACGGAGCTGGGGACCCTCGCGATGGCGGGCGCCTCGCTCGTGGTCGAGGTGACCGACGCGGGGGAGTACCGCCGACACGGCCGCGACCAGGTGTCGATCCTGCTCCAGCCGCACTCGGGCACGGATCCCCGGCCGATCAGCAAGGGTGCGTCCGGTGGCGAGCTCTCCCGCGTGATGCTCGCGATCGAGGTCGTGATGGCCGGCACGACGACGGTCCCGACGTTCGTGTTCGACGAGGTCGACGCGGGCGTCGGCGGCGCTGCTGCGATCGAGATCGGCCGGCGCCTCGCCAAGCTCGCGGAGCGCACGCAGGTGATCGTCGTGACGCACCTGGCGCAGGTCGCGGCGTTCGCGAACAACCACCTCAACGTCGTGAAGGACGCCAGCGGTGCGGTCACCTCGTCGAGCGTGCGGCGGTTGGAGGGCGAGGAGCGGCTGCAGGAGATGGCGCGCCTGCTCTCCGGACTTGGCGACAGCGCGAGCGGCATGGAGCACGCACGGGAACTCCTCGACGTCGCCGGTCAGAAGGCCTGACCGGACAGCCGGCCACACCCCGGACAGCCGGCCACACGCCCGACGCAACGCCCACGGCGAACCGAGGTCGCGCCTCCCGGCGGTTCTGACGTACGATGGAATCCCGTGGCGGACACTCTCAGCGGCGGTACTCAATCTTCGAACGCGACCCCGAAGGTGACGAAGCAGATCTTCGTGACCGGCGGGGTCGTCTCGTCTCTCGGCAAGGGCCTGACGGCGGCCAGCCTCGGCAACCTCCTCACGGCACGCGGCCTCAAGGTCGTCATGCAGAAGCTCGACCCGTACCTCAACGTGGACCCGGGCACCATGAACCCGTTCCAGCACGGTGAGGTCTTCGTGACCGACGACGGTGCCGAGACGGACCTCGACATCGGGCACTACGAGCGCTTCCTCGACATCAACCTGTCGCAGGCCGCCAACGTGACCACCGGTCAGGTGTACTCGACCGTGATCGCCAAGGAGCGTCGCGGCGAGTACCTCGGCGACACGGTCCAGGTCATCCCGCACATCACCGACGAGATCAAGCGTCGGATGCGCGAGCAGGCGCACAACGACCCGCAGCCCGACGTCATCATCACCGAGGTCGGCGGCACCGTCGGCGACATCGAGTCGCAGCCCTTCATCGAGTCCGCTCGGCAGGTGCGGCACGAGCTCGGCCGGAACAACGTGTTCTTCGTGCACGTGTCACTCGTGCCGTTCATGAACGCGTCGGGCGAGCAGAAGACCAAGCCGACGCAGCACTCGGTCGCGGCCCTCCGCTCGATCGGCATCCAGCCGGACGCCCTCGTGCTCCGCAGCGACCGCCCGGTGTCCGACGCGAACAAGCGCAAGATCGCGCTGATGTGCGACGTGGACGAGGACGCCGTGGTGAACGCGGTGGACGTTCCGTCGATCTACGACCTCCCGACGCTGCTGAACAACCAGGGGCTCGACCAGGTCATCGTCGACGCGCTCAGACTCGAGGCCGGACCGGTCGACTGGACCGCGTGGACGCCGGTGCTCCGCGCCGTGCACGAGCCGAAGAAGGACGTCACGATCGCCCTGGTCGGCAAGTACATCGACCTGCCGGACGCGTACCTGTCCGTCACCGAGGCGCTCCGCGCGGGTGGCTTCGCGCACGATGCGAAGGTGACGCTGAAGTGGGTCGTGTCGGACGACTGCACCACCCCCGAGGGTGCGGCGAAGCAGCTCGGCGACGTCGACGGGATCTGCGTCCCGGGCGGGTTCGGCGTGCGCGGCATCGAGGGCAAGCTCGGCGCGCTGCGCTTCGCCCGTGAGCAGGGCATCCCGACGCTCGGCCTCTGCCTCGGCCTGCAGTGCATGGTCATCGAGTACGCCCGGCACGAGGTCGGCCTGACCGACGCGTCGAGCACCGAGTTCGACCCGGAGACCTCGACGCCCGTCATCGCGACCATGGCGGAGCAGGTGGACATCATCGCGGGCGGCGACCTGGGCGGCACGATGCGCCTCGGTCTGTACCCGGCGACGTTCGCCGAGGGGTCGCTCGCGGCCGAGCTGTACGGCGCGACGGAGGCCTCGGAGCGTCACCGTCACCGCTACGAGGTGAACAACACGTACCGCGAGCAGATCGCGGCCGCGGGCCTGGTCTTCTCGGGCACCTCGCCCGACGGCTCGCTGGTCGAGTACGTCGAGCTGCCGCGCGACGTGCACCCGTTCTACATCGCGACGCAGGCGCACCCGGAGCTCCGGTCGCGTCCGACCGACGCGCACCCGCTGTTCGCGGGGCTCGTCGCGGCCGCGATCGAGCGGCACGAGGCGTCCAGCCTCTTCGACCCGCAGACCGAGGAGCAGGTCGCGTAAGCGCGGCCCAGCCAGGATCGGACTGGAGGTGGGCCCCACCGGCCGGTACCGGCGTACCGCGCCAGCAGGGTGACGGCCGTGCCTGGAGGGACGGTGCCAGCTGGCACCGCGCCTCCAGTGCTTGGATGGTCGCGTGACTGACGCGCCCCTCTCCGACGAACCCGCCTCCTTCGAGGTCACCGACTCCACCGTCGTCTACGAGGGGGCGGTGTGGGACGTGCGACGGGACACGATCGCGTACCACGACGACACGATGGTGCGCGAGTACATCGACCACACGGGCGCCGTCGCCGTCTACGCCGAGGACACCGAGGGCCGCGTCCTCGTCATCCAGCAGTACCGGCACCCGGTCCGGGTCCGCGACTGGGAGCTCCCCGCCGGCCTGCTCGACATGGCGGGCGAGGACCGGCTCACCGCGGCGAAGCGTGAGCTGGCCGAGGAGGCCGACCTCGAGGCCGACGAGTGGGAGCCGCTCGTCACGTACAACACGTCCTCCGGCGGCAGCGACGAGTTCCTGCAGATCTTCCGCGCCCGCGGTGTCCGACCCACCGCGACGGCCTTCGACCGCGAGGCCGAGGAGGCCGACATCGTGAAGCGCTGGGTGCCCCGGGCCGAGCTGGTGGAGGCGATCCTCGACGGTCGGCTGCACAACTCCGGGCTGGTCGTGGCCGTGCTCGCGGTCGATGCCGCCGAGCGGCAGCGGGCCGGCGCGTGAGTCTCGCGGCACTCGTCGAGGCGGGGCGCTGGACACACGAGCCCGTCGCGGCCGTCCTCGCCGGAGACCGACTCCGGGTGACGGCGGTGCAGGGCAGCGACGCCTGGCGGACGACGTCGTACGGGTTCGTCCACGACTCGGAACACGCCCTCGTGCAGGAGTTCGCCGGGGCCGCCGCGGTCGAGGTGTCGTTCGTGCTCGAGTTCGCGGAGCAGTTCGACCAGGCGGGCGTGTTCCTCCGCGTCGACGACCGCAACTGGATCAAGGCCGGGGTCGAGTTCTCCGACGGACAGCCGCAGGTCGGGGCCGTCGTGACGCGCGACGTGTCCGACTGGTCCGTCGCCCCGGTGCCGGAGTGGGCCGGACGGACCGTGACCGTGCGGGCGAGCCGGGACGGCGACGCGGTGACGATCCGCGCCTGGGCCGACGACGAGGAGCCACGGCTGGTGCGGGTTGCGCCGCTCGCGCCGGACGTCGCAGTGTCGGCTGGGCTCTTCTGCGCCGCCCCGACGCGCGACGGGCTGACGGTGACCTTCACGGGGTTCCGGGACGGAGCGCCGGACGCCGCCCTGCACTGACCGGGCCGCGGCGGCGGTTAGCCTGTGCGGGTGATGCCCCTCGACCGTGCCACGGAGACGTACCTGCGGCACATCGCGATCGAGCGCGGGCTCTCGCAGCACACGCTGTCGGCGTACCGGCGGGACCTCGGGACGTTCGCGTCCTGGCTCGCCGCGGCCCCGGTGGTCGAATCGGACGGCGCCGACCGCGCCGGGGGGTCCGCGGTGCTCGACGACGTCGGGCGCATCGCGCGCGCCGACCTCGCCGGCTTCGTGACGCACCTCGCCACCCGACCGGAGGGGCCGTTGGCGCCCCGATCGGTCGCGCGGATGCTCAGCTCGGTGCGGTCGTTCACGGCGTTCGCGGCGGCGGAGGGTTGGCTGCCGCTCGACCCCGGCGCGTCGGTCCGCCCGCCGAAGGCCCCGATGCGGTTGCCGAAGGCGATCTCGGTCCACGACATGGAGCGACTGCTCGCGGCCGCGGCGACCTCGGACGACGACCCGGTGCAGCTCCGGGACCGGGCGCTGCTCGAACTGCTCTACGCCACGGGAGCACGCATCTCGGAAGCGGTCGGGTTGTCCGTCGACGACATGACGACCCTGTCCGACGCCGGTGGAGCGCTCTCCGTCGTGAAGGTCACCGGCAAGGGCAACAAGCAGCGGGTCGTGCCCCTCGGCAGCTACGCCCGGGCGGCGATCGACGCGTACCTGGTGCGGGCACGGCCGGTGTTCGCGGCACGGGGTGCCTCGACGCCGGCGCTGTTCCTGGGTGCGCGGGGCGCGCGGTTGTCCCGGCAGAGTGCCTGGCTGGTGATCCAGGCGGCGGCGTCCCGGGCCGACCTGGCCGAGCACGTCTCGCCGCACACCTTCCGGCACTCGTTCGCGACGCACCTGCTCGAGGGCGGTGCCGACGTGCGGGTCGTGCAGGAACTGCTCGGGCACGCGAGCGTCGCGACGACGCAGATCTACACGATGGTCACGGCGGACATGCTCCGGGACGTGTACCAGACGTCCCACCCGCGCGCCCGGCGTACTTCGTGAGCAGGAATGGTCGGGTTGCCTGAGGGCACCCGACCACTTCTGCTCACGATGAGCCCTCGGGGCCACGTGCCGGTCAGAACAGGTGGAACTGGGTCGAGGCGGCCACTGCGGCGGTCGCCACGGCGAGGACCAGGGCGCTCGCCGAGGCACTCCGTGCCAGGACCCGCCAGCCCCCGGTCGCGCCGGGCCACACCACCGCGAGCAGCCCCGTGACGATGGCCGCGGCGCTGCAGACGCCCCACGGGTTCATCACCACCGAGAGCGCGGCGAACAGCACGGCGAGCGACGAGAACGCGCTGAAGCGGTGTACGCCCGGACTGCCCGAGGCCCAGGACCCCGTCCGGACGGCGGCGGGCTGCACGGAGAACGACGGACCGACCGGAGCGACGACCACCGGCACGACCGGCTCCGTCCGGCTCGGCGTCGCGCGTGTCGCCGCTCCCCAGGCGTGCCCGTCCCACCAGCGCAGGCGACTGGCGTCCTGCGGGTCCGGGAACCAGCCGGCGGCCGGCAGCGTCACGGGGTACTCCTCGAGGTGCGGTGGATGGTGCCCCTCGACGCTACGGCGACCCCTCGCCCCGCCACAGTCCCAAGCCGGGTGTCGGCACAAGTGCCGACACCCGTGCGCTCACGCGGGGACGGGTGCGGCGTCCACCTCGGCGAAGACGTCCTTCACGGCGGCGAGCAGCCGGGCGTTGAAGTCCACGCCGAGCTGGTTCGGCACGGTGACGAGCACGGTGTCGGCAGCGCGGACTGCGGCGTCGGCGGCGAGCTCCGCCACGAGCTGCTCGGGCTCACCGATGTACGACCGCCCGAAGCGTGCGAGCCCGCCGTCGAGGTGCCCGACCTGGTCCTGCCCCTCGACCTGCGCCCGCACGCCGAAGTAGTGCCGGGACTCGTCGTCGATGATCGGGATGATGCTGCGGCTCACGCTGACGCGCGGGGTCCGGTCCCAGCCGGACTCGGCCCACACCCGCCGGAAGCGCTCGATCTGCTCGGCCTGCAACTGGTCGAAGGGCACGCCGGTGTCCTCGGTGAGCAGGGTCGACGACATGAGGTTCATCCCTTGTTCGGCGGTCCACTCCGCGGTCGCGCGGGTCCCGGCGCCCCACCAGATGCGGTCGCCGAGGCCGTCGGACAGCGGGAACACCGGCAGCGACCCGACCGATCCCGTCATCTGCGGGTTCGCGTTCGCCATGGGTTCGCCGGCGATCGCGCGCCGGAACACGTTCGTGTGCGCCCGCGCCATGTCGCCGCCGTTCTCGTCGGAGGCGTCCGGCACGTACCCGAACTGCTGGTACCCGGCGAGGGCGGTCTCGGGTGAGCCACGCGAGACGCCGAGCTGCAGGCGGCCGCCGGAGATGAGGTCGGCCGCCGCGGCCTCCTCGGCCATGTACAGCGGGTTCTCGTAGCGCATGTCGATCACGCCGGTGCCGATCTCGATGCGGCTGGTCCGGGCGGCGATCGCGGAGAGCAGCGGGAACGGTGCGGCCTGCTGCGGCGCGAAGTGGTGCACGCGGAAGTAGGCGCCGTCGATGCCGGCCTCCTCGGCGGCGACCGCGAGGTCGATCGCCTGCACGAGGGCCTCGCGACCGCTCCGCACCTTCGACCCCGGCACGTCGCGCCAGTGTCCGAACGACAGGAACCCGATCTTCGTCATGTCGATACGAACGCATCCGACCACGCGCCCATTCCGGGACGACTACGGTGTCCGCCATGGACGACCCCCGCGCGGCGCTGCTCGCCGAACGCGCGCGCAACGAGCGGCTCCTCGCCGACGTCGAGCGGAGCATGCAGGACGTGAGCGACGCCCGGCAGGACGCCAACGCCGACGACGAGCACGACCCGGAGGGTGCGACCCTCGCGTGGGAGCGCGGCTCGCTCGGGGCGGTCCGCGACGACGCGCGGGAGCGGCTGCGCCTGGTCGACGCCGCGCTCGCGCGGCTCGACGCCGGCACCTACGGGCGGTGCGCCGTCGGTGGGGAGCCGATCCCGGAGGCCCGACTCGCCGCCGTCCCGTGGGCCGCGACCTGCGTCGCGCACGCGTGACGCGCCTCCCGGGCACCGCCACCTGACGGACGGGAGGCGCGGATCGCCGCCGCACCGCGCCTCCCGGCCGGCGCGCCTCGGCACGTGCACCGCGCGTGCACCGCCTGCGCCGAGGATTCCCAGCCGCGCGCCCTACATTTCGGCACATGGAAGGCGAGCCGAACGACCGGACCGACGCGGTCGACCGTGCCGAACCGCCGCACCGCCGGTTCCAGTGGTTCCACGACGTCCGGGCCTGGATCCACGCGCGGCCGCACCTGCACCTCTTCTACAAGGTGCTCGTCGGGATCGTCGGCGGACTCGTCGTCGTGATCGGGTTGATCCTCGTGCCGCTGCCCGGGCCCGGGTGGCTCGTGGTGTTCATCGGGTTGACGATCCTCGCGAGCGAGTTCCACTTCTTCCACAGGATCATCACGTGGCTCCGGGCGCAGCTGCACCGCTTCTGGGACTGGGCGAAGGGGCACGGGCCGCAGTGGTTGCGGAACGCCGCCGACCGCGGCAAGGCCGACGTCGATGCCGCACACGCCGACGCGCACCGCAGCGTCGGGGTCCGGGCCCGCGGCGCGGAGCGCGCCCGTCCCGGCCACTGACGCCGAGCACGGTGCGCGCGGCGTGCTACTCCGCGGGGGCGACCCGGACGGAGCCGGTGCAGGTGCGCTCGAGGACCTCGGCGGCGTGCTCCTCGACCTCGGCGGCGCTCCGCGAGCCGAGCTGCAGCACGAGGGCGACCGCGGCGGCGAGGACGATGAACGCGCCGTACCCGGCGATCACCGGCACGAGGCCGATCGCGGGCTCGAGGAGGCCACCGATCACGGCGGGGACGCCGAACGCCAGGTAGCTGACGACGTAGATCGTCGACAGGAGCCCGGCGCGGTGCGTCGGGGCCGCGGTGGCGAGGAGCATCCGCAGGGGCGCCTGGAACCCGGCGCCGAAGCCGACGCCCGCGATCGCGCTGCCGACGACCAGGCCGGGCAGCGAGTGCACCATCACGAAGGCCACCGTGACGACCGGCCCGAGCACGAGGGCGACGAGTCCGATGAACACCGCACGGCGGGCGTCCATCCGCTGGATCGCGAGGCCGGTCAGGGCGCCGACGCCGGTGACGACGGCGATGAGCGCTCCGGCGGCGAAGTGGTTCGTGATGCCGAACACCGCGCCGAGCGCCGACGGGACGAGGGACAGGAACATGCCGCCGAGGGCCCAGCTCGCGACGAGGGAGCCGGCGACGCCTCGGAACAGCCGGCGGGAGGACCGCGGGACGCTGATGCGCGGGGCGAGGGAGCGGAGGGCGCCCGGGCGACGGGTGACCTGCTCGGGGACCACGACGAGGGCGACGACCATGAGGACGAGGAGCACGCCGAACAGCACGTAGACGAGCTGCTCCGGGGCGGGGCCCCACTGCACGAGGGCGCCGCTCGACATGGCGCCGGTGGCGAGGGCGATCGGGGGGATGACGCCGTTCAGGACGCCGGCGAGGTTCGGGTGTCGCTCGAGGGAGTTGTCGATGAGCGCGGCTCCGAGGGCACCGATGAGCAGGCCCACGGAGACGCCCTGCACGATGCGGTCGACGATGAGCGCGCCGACGCCGTCCGCGACCGCGAACAGGCCGAGCGACAGGGCGACGCCGAGCCCGCCGACGACGAGGACGGGCTTGCGGCCGACGTGGTCGGACAGGCGACCGGCGACGAGCAGGCTCGCGAGCAGGCCGGCGACGTAGATCGCGAACACCCCGGTGAGCATGAGCGGCGTGAGGTGCCACTCGGCCGCGTAGACGGGGTAGATCGGCGAGGGGACCGCCGACGAGGCGACCGAGACGAGGAGCATCGCCGCGAGGATCCAGAACCCGGCGACCGAGCGAGCTGACTGCGCCATGTGCGCCACCTTCCGTTGCGAGTGACCAGTACGAAGAGAGTCGTACAGTATCGAGTCGACCAGTACGACGCAAGTCGTACTGTGAGGGGAACGGTGGTAGCGTCCCGTCCATGCCCGAGTCCGTGGACGCCCCCGAACGCCTGCCGCAACCGTCCGTTGCGGAGCTGGACCTCCCCGTCGTGATGGACGCCCTGAGCGACCCGATCCGGCTCGCGATCCTGCACCGCTACCTGGTGGACGCCGCCGGCGGGATCCGGAGCTGCGGGTGGGTCGGCATCGACCGGCCGAAGTCGACGCTGACGCACCACTTCCGCGTGCTGCGCGAGGCCGGGCTCCTCGAACAGCACCAGGAGGGCCTCACCCGCTCGAGCCGGGTCCGCATCGACGACGTGCAGCAGCGCTTCCCGGGCCTGCTCGACCTGGTCTTCGCGTGGGAGGTCCCCGCGGCCCTGATGCGCGAGGACGTCCCCGCGTGAGCGCGGTCCACACGCTCCCGACGATCGGTGCGGACGCCGGCGTCACCGACGCGCTGCGCCGGGACCTCACCGACGCCGGCTTCACCGGCGAGCGGGTCGACACGCTCTGGGGTGCCGAGGCCGCCGCATCGCTGCACCGCGGCTCCCGGGTGGCCGCGCTCCGAGCGCTCGCCGCGCGAGACACGACGCAGCTCAGCACGCTCGCCACACTCTTCGTGCTCGGGCTTCCGGTCACGCGGGCCGAGGCCGAGGCCGCGTTCCCGAGCGCCGGACTCCGGGCGGTCGAGGCCGCCGGGCTGGTCCGCACCGCCGACGACGCCGTCCACCCCACCGTGGACCTCCGCCCGTACGCCTTCGTCGACGACCTCGGCGCCGGGAGCTGGTGGATCGTCTCGGACCTCGGCGAGCTCGCGCTCGGCACCGCCCTCGGCGAGGAGCACGTCCTCGGCATCGGCGGTGCGACCACGACCCTGTCCGGACTGCAGCTCCCCGTCCCGGTCCGCCGGGTCCTCGACCTCGGTACCGGGTGCGGCATCCAGGCCCTGCACGCCCGACGCTTCGCCGACGAGGTCGTCGCGACCGACATCTCGCGTCGTGCCCTCGACATCGCCCGCTTCAACGCCGACCTCAACGGCGTCGACGGCATCGAGTTCCGGTACGGCTCGCTGTTCGAGCCCGTCGCCGGGGAACGCTTCGATCGCATCGTCTCGAACCCGCCGTTCGTCATCACGCCCCGCCGCGAGGGCGTCCCCTCGTACGAGTACCGCGACGGCGGCATGGTCGGCGACGCCCTGGTCGAGACCGTCCTGCGCGGCCTGGCCGAGCACCTCGAACCCGGCGGGACCGCCCAGCTGCTCGGCAACTGGGAGTACAACTGGGGCACCGACGGCCTCGAGCGGGTCCGGACGTGGTTCGAGGACGCCGACGCCGACGGGCGCGGACTCGACGCATGGGTGCTCGAACGGGAGCGCCAGGACCCCGCCGCGTACGCCGAGACCTGGATCCGGGACGGCGGCACGAAGCCCGGTACGCCCGACTTCGACGCCCTCGTGGACGCCTGGCTCGACGACTTCCAGGAGCGGCACGTCACCGGCGTCGGCTTCGGCTACGTCGTGGTCCGGAAGCCACGGACCGGGCCCACGCCGCATCTTCGGCGGTTCGAGCGCGTCCCCGAGGCGCTCGGCGCCAACCCCGCCGGGCTCGGTGCGACGGTGGCGCGCGTCCTCGACGCGGCCGAGTGGCTGGCCGCGCACGACGACGCCGCGCTGGCCGCGGCGCACCTGGTGGTCGCGGGTGACGTCACCGAGGAGCGGCACTACTGGCCCGGCAACGACGACCCCACCGTGATGACCCTCGTGCAGGGCGGCGGGCTCGGTCGTCGCGTGGACGCGGACACGGCGCTCGCCGCGTTCGTCGGCGCGTGCGACGGTGACCTGTCCGTGGCGGCCATCGTCGGCGCACTCGCACAGATCACGGGCGTCGACGAGCAGGCGCTCGCGGCGGACCTGCTGCCGGCCGCCCGTGACCTGGTGCTCGACGGACTCCTGGTGCCGCGGGCCTGAGGCTCAGGCGCGGTGGTCGCGCCAGCTGTGTTCGGGCGCGTAGCCGAGGAGCTCGCGGGCCTTCTCGGACGACAGCAGCGAGCTGACGCCGTCGATGTCGGCGCGGCGCTCGATGTCGGGTACGTAGCGCTCGACGAGCTCGATCGTGGGGGTGTCCATGACGGTGTCCGGGCTGGCGATGACGAACGCCTCGAACCCGGTCAGCTCGGCCTCGACCGCCTTCCGCACGGCCTGCGCGCCGTCGCGGGAGTCGATGTACGACCACAGGTTGAACGTCTTCGCCTCGGGGGTGGCGTCCCACGGGAACGCCGGGTAGTCGGTCTCGTCCATCACGTTCGAGAACCGCAGGCCGATCATCTTCAGCTCCGGGTCCCACCGGGTGAAGTGCCGGGCCATCTCCTCCTCGACGGCCTTGCCGAGCGAGTACGACGACTGCGGCCGGACCGCGAACTCCTCGTCGACGGGCAGGTAGGGCGGGTGGTGCTCGCCCATCGGGATGCCGAGCAGGGTCTCGCTCGACGCCCACACCAGGTTCCGGATCTTCGCCGCGCGGGCGGCGTGGAAGACGTTGATCGACGCCGTCACGTTGTTCGTGATGAGCGCGACGTCGGGCACCTGGCCGGGAGCCGGGATCGCGCCGAGGTGCACCACGGCGTCGACGTGGTCGTACCGGTCGTCCACGCCCGTGAAGGCGCCGAGGACCTGTCCGTAGTCGCCGAGGTCGGTGCGGACGAACTGCACCCGCTCGGGCTTGTCGGGGGAGGGGACGCGGTCGAGCAGCACCACGTCGTACCCGTGCTCGTCGAGGTCGCGCACGACCGCTCGTCCGAGCTTGCCGCTGCCACCGGTCACCACTACACGCGTCATCGCGTCACTCCACATCGTCGTCGGGTCGGCGTCTCCGCCGGCACGACCCATCTTGCCGTGCGGTCGCCGGGCGTTCCCAGGCCCTGTCGGTACCTGTCCGTGCCCAGACTAGGCGGGGGTGACCGCCTGCGCGATCGCGAGTCGCGCGACCAGCTCGACGTGCTCGGCCATGTCCCGCGTCGGGTCGTAGAGCCACTGGATCTGCATGCCGTCCGAGACGGCGAGCAGGACGCTCGTGAGCTGCTCCGGGTCGACGTCCGGGCGCAGCCGGCCGTCCTCCTGCATGGCGCGGAAGTCCGCCGCCAGGGTCCGGCGTGAGTTGTCGTAGCGCTGCCGGAAGTACTCGTGCGCCGGGTGCTCGGGGTCGGTCGCCGCGGCGGCGGAGAGGTTGACGAACATCTGCACGAGGCCGGGGACCTCGGTGTTGTGCCGCACGATCGCGGCGAGGAGCGCTGCCGGGTCGGGAGCGTGCCAATCCGTGGTGTTGTCGACCTCGTCGCGGCGGCGGAGGACCTCGACCCAGAGTTCGTCCTTCGAGTCGAAGTAGTGCAGCAGTCCGGCCTGGGTGAGCCCGACGGCGTCGGCGATGTCCTTGATGCTCGTGCGCCGGAAGCCCTGCTGTGCGACGAGTTCGAGCGCCGTCGTGAGGATCTCCCCGCGCTTCGCGATGCCCTTCGCGTACGAACCCCGTCGTGCCATGGCAGGACTGTACCGCTCGGAGTCCGCCCAAAAAACCTAGCACCAGTTTGTTTTGGTACTACGGTGGCATGGACCACGGACGACGGCGTGCGTGGCGCTGGACGAGAGGACCGACCACCGTGACCACCGTGAACGACCCGACCACCGCCTCCAGGACGGCGACGCAGCCCACGGCCGAGCGCATCGACGCGCTCGTCGCGCAGCTGACGACCGAGGAGAAGGTGCAGCTGCTCACCGGGCGTGACTTCTGGACCACCTGGCCCATCGAGAAGATCGGGCTCCGCCGCATCCTCATGTCGGACGGACCGTCCGGCGTCCGGGGCGAGGTGTGGGACGAGCGCGACCCGTCGCTGAACCTGCCCTCCGCGACCGCCCTGTCCGCGTCGTGGGACCGCGCCGTCGCGAAGCGCTACGGCGCAGCGGCCGCCGTCGAGGCTCGTCGCAAGGGCGTCGACGTCGTGCTCGGCCCGACCATCAACCTGCACCGCTCGCCGCTCGGCGGGCGCCACTTCGAGGCGTTCAGCGAGGACCCGGTGCTCACCGGCGACCTCGCGGCGTCCTACGTCGAGGGCGTGCAGGAGAACGGCGTCGCCGCGACCCCCAAGCACTACATCGCGAACGACTACGAGACCGACCGCTTCACCGCGTCCACCGAGGTCTCCGACCGGGCGCTCCGCGAGCTCTACCTGCTCGCGTTCGAGAAGGCCGTGACCGAGGCGCACGCCTGGGCGGTCATGTCGTCGTACAACTCGGTCAACGGCGTGACCGCGTCCGAGCACGAGCTGCTCGAGACGCCGCTGAACTCCGAGTGGGGCTTCGACGGCATCGTCGTGTCCGACTGGACCGGGGTCCGGTCCGTCGCGTCCGCGAAGGCCTCGCAGGACGTCGCGATGCCCGGGCCGAACCCGTCGTGGAGCGAGGGACCGCTGCTCGCCGCGGTCCGGTCCGGCGAGGTGCCCGAGGCCGCGATCGACCGCAAGGTCCGCCGCATCCTGACCCTCGCGGCCCGCGTCGGCGCACTCGAGGGCTTCGAGCCCGTCGCCGCGACCCCCGTGCACGTCGAGGACGGCATCGCGTTCGTCCGCGAGGCCGAGGCCGAGGGCACCGTCCTCGTCCGCAACACCGGCATTCTGCCGTTGGACGCGCCCGCCGTGTCCCGCATCGCCGTGATCGGCCACAACGCCGACCAGGCGCGCACCCAGGGCGGCGGCTCCGCGACCGTCCTGCCGTCCTCGGTGGTGTCCCCGCTCGACGGCATCCGAGCGGCGTTCCCCGGCGCGACGGTCGACTACGCGATCGGTGCCGTCGTGCAGGAGGGCATCGCCGAGTTCCCGCTGTCCACGATCACCGACCCGACGACCGGGGAGCCGGGCGCCCGGGTCGCGTTCGTCAAGGACGGCGAGGAGCTGTACGTCGAGGACCGTCGTGCCACGGCGCTGTTCTGGTTCGGTGGCGACGCCCCGACCCGTGAGGCGGACCGGCTCGACATCACCACGACCTACACCGCGCCGGCGACCGAGACCGTCCGCATCGGCATCGGGGCGGCCGGTCGCTCGCGGATGTGGATCGACGGCGAGCTGGTGCTCGACGAGGACGTGCCGTACGAGGGCGACCAGCTCGGTGCCGCGTTCCTCAACCCGCCGGCGCGCTCGGTGCCGGTGTCGGTCACCGAGGGGCAGGAACTCGCCATCCGGATCGAGTACGACGTCGTGCAGGACGAGACGCTCGGCGGGGTGCTCGCCTACCAGTTCGGCACCGAGCCGAGCGACGAGGACCCGTCGGTCCTCATCGACGCGGCCGTGGCCGCCGCCACCGGCGCGGACGTCGCGGTCGTCGTGGTCGGCACGAACTCGAAGGTCGAGTCGGAGGGCTACGACCGGTCCTCGCTCGCACTCCCGGGCCACCAGGACGACCTGGTCCGCGCGGTCGCCGCGGCGAACCCGAACACGGTCGTCGTGGTGAACGCCGGGTCCCCGGTCGAGATGCCGTGGCGGGAGGACGTCGCCGCGGTGCTCCTGACCTGGTTCGGCGGGCAGGAGTACGGCAACGCGGTCGCCGACGTGCTGACCGGCGCGCGGGAGCCCGGCGGCCGGCTGCCCACCACCTGGCCGGCGGCGATGGCCGACGTGCCCGTGCTGGACGTCACCCCGGTCGACGGGAAGGTCTCGTACGACGAGGGTGTGCACATCGGCTACCGGGCCTGGCTCCGGTCGGGTGTTGAGCCGGCGTACCCGTTCGGCCACGGTCTCGGCTACACGAGCTGGACGATCGACGGCGTCGCGGCGACGCCGACGGTCCGTGAGGGCGACGCGGTGATCGTGACCGCGACGGTGGCGAACACCGGCGACCGGGCCGGCAAGCACGTCGTGCAGGTCTACGCGTCGCGGGAGTCGTCCACGGTGGACCGTCCGGTCCGCTGGCTCGTCGGGTTCGCCCCGGTGCGGCTCGCCGCGGGGGCGTCGACCGAGGTGTCCATCGAGGTCCCGGCCCGGGCGTTCGCGCACTGGGTCGGTGGGAACACCGACGGTGCCTGGGTGTACGAGCCGGGCACGTTCACGCTGCACGTGGGCGCATCGGTGACGGACGAATCAGGCACCGTGGCCCTCGAACTGGTGTGATCTCGTCCGGTTTCCGCGCCGCCGCGGTGTGCATTCAGTAGCATGGACCTGCGCCAGGCGGCTGGTTACCGTCGGCGCGCGCACCGAGACGGGGTCGCCATGCGTGCGACACGGCCTCCTGATCCGGCCGATGGAGCCCTGGCCACCCTGGTGCGTCCAGAATGCGTCCCCGCGTCCGCGCGGGGGCGCATTCGCTTTCTGCCGTTGCTCGAAGGGCCCTCGGACGCCTGCGCTCAGCCGAACTACTGACGAACAGTCAAGAAATCCGTCCGGTTCCCGCGATCAGGTGTGACAAACGTTCCCGACGGTGGAACGATGGGTGCACCATCCCGTACGGATCAGGGACGGGATGGTCATCCGGCCGGGCTCCCGGGAGCCTCACCACCCCCGTCGTGAGCCGGCCGGATGCCCTCGCCGGTCAGCGGCCGTCGCGCACCGCGGGCGCGATCTCCTCGGCGACGATGCGCAGGATCCGCTCGTGGGCGGCCGCGTCGCCGTTGGCGGGCAGTGTGATCACGAGCTCATCGGTCGCCGTCACCGCCGGGTCCGCGAGCAGGGCGTCGACGATCGCCCCCGGTTCGCCGGAGAGGACCTTGCTGAACCGGAACGGCGGCGTCCCCGAGAGCGGGCGGCCCTCGTCGTCCATGCCGCTCGCGTACCCGGTGAGGAACTCCTCGTGCACGGCGCGGTCGTGGTCGTCGAGCAGCGGCACGACGATGCGCCCGACGGCGACCTCCGGCGTGCGCTCGGGGTGTCCGCCGGCGCCGTGCAGCTCGGCGAACCGTGCACGGTAGGCCGCGATCTGCTCGGCCTGGGCCTCGGCGAACGGGGCGCCGGTGTCCTCGGTGTTCAGCGTCGAGCAGTGCAGCCGCAGGCCCTTCTCGGCCGTCCGCACCGCGGTGCCCATGCTGCCCCCGCCCCACCAGACCCGGTCGCGGAGTGCGGGGCTGAGCGGCTGCAGCGTGAGGTCGGCGCCGGCGGGGATGCTCTCGTACCCCTTCCCGGCGGTCCCGAGGCGCTCGCCCTGCAACACCTCCAGCAGACGTGCCGCGCGTGCCTCGGCCTCGTCGCGGAAGCTCCGCTCGGACCCGCCGAAGACCGGGTCGAGGATCGGTCCGTAGCCCGCGATCCCGGTGCTGATGCCGAGTTGCACGCGTCCACCACTGAGGAGGTCGACGGTGCTGGCGTCCTCGGCGAGCCGCACCGGGTCCTCGTACCGCATGCCGAGCACCGCCGTGCCGAACCCGATCGTGCTGGTCCGCTGCGCCGCTGCCGCGAAGAACGTCATCGGACTGGTCAGGTACGGCTCGAAGTGCCGGCCGCGGACCCAGCCGGTGCCGTAGCCGAGGGACTCGGCGGTCTCGAAGAGGCGGAGCCCGTCCTCGAGGGCGGCGGCTGCGCCGGCGGTGCCGCCGTGGTTCGGGACGAAGGAGAGGAAGCCGAGTTCGCGCACGACGCGAGTCTATGCGGACGCATCCATGTCTGGTCCAGGAGGCGCGGTGCCGGCCCGCACCGTTCCTCCCGTCGGTCACCACCCACCTGGGAGGATGGTCCCATGACCGACGTCACCACCCAGGCACCCCTCGTCGCCGCACTGCCGGCGGCGGTCGACGGCGCCGTCGACCCCGACGAGGTCTACGAGGCCTTCGCCGCCTGGGCCGCCGAGGGCGGACGGCCGCTGTACCCGGCCCAGGACGAAGCCGTCATCGAACTCGTGTCCGGCGCCAACGTCGTCCTGAGCACGCCCACCGGGACCGGCAAGTCGCTCGTCGCCGCCGGCGCGCACTTCGCCGCGCTCGCCGAGGGGAAGCGCAGCTACTACACCGCACCGATCAAGGCGCTCGTCTCGGAGAAGTTCTTCCAGCTCGTCGACCTGTTCGGCGCGCAGAACGTCGGCATGGTGACGGGCGACTCGAGCGTCAACGCGGACGCGCCCATCGTGTGCTGCACGGCGGAGATCCTCGCGAACCTCGCCCTGCGGCAGGGGCCCGACGCCGAGGTCGACGTCGTGGTGATGGACGAGTTCCACTTCTACGGCGACCCGGACCGCGGATGGGCGTGGCAGGTGCCGCTGCTCGTGCTCGAGCGTGCGCAGTTCCTGCTGATGTCCGCGACGCTCGGCGACGTCACCACCATCGCCGACGACCTGTCCCGCCGGACCGGACGCCCCACCGCCCGGGTGACCGGGGTGTCGCGCCCCGTGCCGCTCGAGTACGAGTACGTCATGACGCCCGTGCAGGAGACCGTCGAGCGGCTCCTCGAGGAGGGCAAGGCGCCGGTCTACATCGTGCACTTCGCCCAGGCCGCTGCGCTCGAACGGGCGCAGGCACTGATGTCCGCGAAGGTCGCCGATCGCGCTCGACGCGACCAGATCGCCGAGGCCATCGCGGGCTTCCGGTTCAGTGCCGGGTTCGGCCAGACCCTGTCCCGCCTGATCCGGGCCGGCATCGGGGTGCACCACGCGGGCATGCTGCCGAAGTACCGGCGGCTCGTCGAGCAGCTCGCCCAGCGCGGGCTCCTGCCGGTGATCTGCGGCACCGACACCCTCGGCGTCGGGATCAACGTGCCGATCCGCTCCGTCCTGTTCACCGGGCTCACGAAGTTCGACGGCACGAAGATGCGGCAGCTCTCCGCCCGCGAGTTCCACCAGATCGCCGGCCGGGCCGGACGCGCCGGCTACGACACCGAGGGCGACGTCGTGGCGGAGGCGCCCGAGCACGACATCGAGAACGCCCGCGCCGTCGCCAAGGCCGGCGACGATCCCAAGAAGAAGAACAAGATCAAGCGCAAGAAGGCCCCCGACGGGTTCGTGTCGTGGGGGCAGGCGTCGTTCGAACGGCTCATCGCGGCCGAACCCGAACCGATGGTCTCCCGGATGCGGATCACGCACGCGATGGTGCTGTCGGTCGTGGCGCGCGGGGGTTCCGCGTTCGACGCCGTGCGCGCACTCGTGTTCGAGAACCACGAGCCACGGGCGCGGCAACTCGCCATGGCCCGCCGAGCACTGACGATCGCACGGACGCTCATCAACGCCCGGGTCATCGAGAAGGTCGACGGGGAGTACCGGCTGACGGTCGACATCGCGCCGAACTTCGCGCTCAACCAGCCGCTCTCACCGTTCGCACTCGCCGCGTTCGAGCTGCTCGATCCTTCGTCTCCCAGCTACGCGCTCGACATGGTCTCGATCGTCGAGGCCACCCTCGACGACCCGCGGGCGATCCTCGCGCAGCAGCAGTTCAAGGAGCGGGGCGAGGCGGTCGCCCGGATGAAGCAGGAGGGCATCGAGTACGACGAGCGCATGGAGCTGCTCGAGGAGGTCACCTGGCCCAAACCGCTGGACGAACTGCTCGGGGCGGCGTACGAGGCGTACGCGGCCGAACAGCCGTGGGTGCTCGACTTCGCGCTCTCGCCGAAGGCCGTCGTGCGCGACATGTACGAGCGGGCGATGACCTTCGGCGACTTCGTGCGGTTCTACCAGCTCACCCGCTCCGAGGGGCTCGTCCTCCGCTACCTCTCCGACGCCTACCGCACCATGCGGCAGACGATCGCCGACGAACAGCGCACCCCGGACCTCGACGACCTCATCGAGTGGCTCGGCGAGGTCGTCAAGCAGACCGACTCGTCCCTCGTCGACGAGTGGGAGGCCCTCATGAACGGGTCCGTCGAGGTGGCCGCTGCCGAGCACGAGGAGATCGCCCCGCCCGCGCCGGCTCGGCTCACCGGCAACGTCCGGGCGTTCCGGGTGCTCGTGCGCAACGCCCTGTTCCAGCGCGTGCTCCTCGCCGCGGCGGACGACGTCGCCGGACTCGCGGCCCTGGACGGCGCCGCCGGTTTCGGCGAGGACGCCTGGGACGCCGTGCTCGAGGAGTACTACGAGTCCCACGACGAGGTCGGGACGGACGCCGACGCCCGGTCGATGCAGTACCTCGTGCTCGACGAGGACGGCCCGGGACGGACCTGGCGGGCGCGGCAGATCTTCGCCGACCCGTCCGGGGACAAGGACTTCGGGTTCTCGGCGACGATCGACCTCGATGCCTCGGACGACGCGGGGGAGGCCGTCGTCCGGGTCACCGAGATCGGACGGTTCGACGGCTGGTCCGAGGTGGACGTCGACTGATGTCCGTGACGGTGCGCGAGCTCGGCGGGGCGTCGGCCGACGGTGACGTCGCCGCGCTGCAGGGACTGCTGGAGAGCGTCCCCGACTACGCCGAGCGGATCACGGGGTACCCGCCGGGGCCCTCCGACGGACTGAGCGCCCTGCTGTCGGTCCCCGACGGGTTCGACCCTGCCCACAAGCACGGGATCGGGCTGTGGGACGGACCCCTGCTGGTCGCGTTCGCCGACGTGCTCCTCGGCTACCCGTCGGCGTCCTTCGCGTACATCGGACTGCTCGTCGTCCGAGGCGAACGGCAGCAGGAGGGGCTCGGCGCAGCGATGCACGAGGCCGTCGTCGACCGGCTGCGTCGGACAGGGACCGAACGACTCCGGCTCGGCATCGTCGCGACGAACGCGGAGGTCGCGGAGCCGTTCTGGCGCGCGCTCGGGTACGAGCCGACGGGGGAGCGGAAGCCGTACCGGTACGACCACGTGGAGAGCACCGTCGCACTGTGGGAACGACCGGTCTGACGGACGTCGGTCGGCCGCGCGCTGACGGGCGCCGGTCGGCCGCGCGCTGACGGGCGCCGGTCGGCCGAGCGCGCTAGAAGAGGGTCGCCGGCGGTTCGACCTGCACCGGCTCCGGCGCGGGAGCGACGTCCGTGCCGGGCCACCCCGGCCCGGTCGGCACCTCGGTGCGGTTCTGGTACGCGGTCGCCGCACCCCGGGCGCGGACGTCGGCCGCCTCGTTCATCTCGTGGCCCATGTGGCCGCGGACCCACTCGAACGTGACCTTCCGGCCCTGCAGCTCCGCGTCGAGTTCCTTGATGATCTCGACGTTCAGGACCGGCTTGCCGTCGGCCTTCCGCCAGCCCTTCCGCTTCCATCCTGCGAGCCACTCGGTGCACGCCTTGATCGCGTACTGGCTGTCGCACAGGATGTGCAGCGGTTCGCCGGTGTGCTTCGTGGCCCGGAGCAGCTGCAGCACGGCGGTGAGCTCGCCCTGGTTGTTCGTCCCCCGAGGCCAGCCGCCAGCCGCCCAGCGGTCGTCGTCGACGTACCAGGCCCAGCCGGCGGGGCCGGGGTTGCCGAGGGCTGAGCCGTCTGCTGCGGCGACGATCGTCACGGTGGGACCTCCTGCGTGTGGCGAGTGCTGGTCAACCGTAACGGACCGCACCGACCACGACGCCCTCAGCGCGAGGCGGGGTCGAGGTTGAGGGTCGTGTCCTCGTAGATCCAGCCGTTGTCGTGCACCTGCATGGTGGGGTTGAGCCAGCGGAGTTCCGGGATCGTGATGCCGAAGCGCTTCGCCACCGTGGTCTGGTCGTCGCCGTGCGCGACCTGGTAGGTCGAGGGCGTGCCGCCGTCGGTGAGGCGCTTGCCGTCCGCACCGAAGACGAAACCGTACGCGCCGGGGCGGTCCTTCCCGACGGTGACGCGGAGGTCGGGGAAGGGGCGCGGGATCGTCCAGTCGAGGGCGCCGATCGCGAGGACCGACCCGACCCACGGGCGCGTGTCGGAGTCGCCACCTTCCTTCGGCGCCGGAACCAGGACGACGTCGTGCAGCCAGTCGGGGTAGGCCCCGGCGTCCGCGAGGCTCACGTCCGCGGGAGCGTCCTCGTTCGGTTCCCACGTCGTCGCGGCCACGGCCGCGTTGTCCCAGTAGTCGCCGTACTCCGCCGTCCGCCGGAACTCGACGGTCATCGGCTGGGGCTCCGTCGTCCGGTAGCCGGAGAACTCCGCCTCGAAGGTGCCCTGCTCGTCGGCGACGACCCGCACGTGGATGCTGGTGTCCCCGCTCTTCGAGACCGCGTCCGTCTCGGCGACGACCGTGCCCGCCGGCACCGCCTGCTTCGCCCCGACGGTCCTCAGCGTCGGGTCCGGCTCCGGTGTCCCGCCGGTGGTGTCCTCGGCTGCCTGCCTCGACGGCTTCGGCACGCTGTCGTCTCCACCGAACGCCGTGCAGCCGGTGAGCAGCAGTCCCGTCAGTACCGTGCCGATGACCGCCGTCGTCGCGGTGCGTGTTCCTCGCATCGTTCCCCCTCGCCGCGATCGTAGCGGCGCCGTCCGCCGTCATGGAGCGTCGTGACCGAACTGGTACCCGGGTGACACGGACTACCGTGCGGCGCAGGAGGCACCATGAGCGACGACACCCCCGACGCACCGGGTCCCGAGGCGTCCGATGACCGAGCCCGGAGCGACGCGCTCCGCGACGCCGCGCACCACGAGGGTGCCGACGGCGTCGACGACCGAGAGCAGCGTGCGGCGGACACGGCGTACAGCCCGTCGAGCGAACGGGAGACCGTCGCGTCGCAGACCCAGCAGCGGGACGGCGCCGACCTGGAGGCGGACGGCATCGACCCGTCGCGCGTGGTCGCGGCGCCGGGCACCGGCGGTGCGGACGACGCCGGCGACGTCGAGCCCGAGCCGGGCGACCTGCACCTGCCGTGGCAGTCGGAGGACGACCGCCGGGGCTGAGCGCTCGGGGGACACCGTCCTCAGCACCGGCGTCTACGGTCGGCGCCATGCCGGTTCCCTGGATGGAACGCACCGGTCGGACTCCCGGAGGGGTCGTCGGTGCGTGGTTCAACGTGATCGTCTGCGCGGGGCTCGTCGTCGCGCTGCCCGTCATCACCCTGACTCGTGGGCTCGACCTGGCGCACATCGGCTTCGCGGTCTTCCTGACCGCGATCGCCGTCACGATGGAGGTCGTGTTCGTCCGCAACCTCCGTCAGCAGATCGCACGGAGGCGCGGCTGATGACCGCAGCCGTCTGGTTCGGGATCGGAGCGGTGATCGTCGCGCTCTGGGGCATCACCATCGCCGTGTTCAACCGCTGGGCGCAGTCGATCGTCGGCGACGAACTGATGAACGGTCGACCGCTCACGCCGCGGTTCGTGCGGGTGATCGGTGTCTTCCTGGCCGTCGTCGGGACGGGGATCGCGATCGTGTCGTTCAGCGGGCTGCTGCCCGAGCACTGACCGGCTACGACACCGTGTCCGGGTGCGAACCGGTCCGCTCGCCGGACTCGAGCGACGCGATCGCCGCGAGGTCCTCGTCGCTCAGCACGAAGCCGTCGACGTCGAGGTTCGCCCGGATGCGTGACGGCGTCACCGACTTCGGGAGCACCACCACCCCCTGCTGCACGTTCCACCGCACGAGCACCTGCGCCACGCTCACCCCGTGGGCGTCGGCGATGCGGGTGAGCACCGGCTCGTCGATGAGGCGACCGCGGCCGAGGGGCGACCACGCCTCCGTCACGAGGCCGTGCTGCTCGTGGAAGGCGATGAGCTCGCGCTGCGGCAGCCACGGGTGTCGTTCGACCTGGTTCACCGCCGGGACCTCGCCGGTCTCGCCGATGACGCGCTCGAGGTGCGGCACCTGGAAGTTCGAGACGCCGACGCTGCGCGCCCGGCCGGACGCCCGGAGCTCCACGAGGGCGCGCCAGGTCTCGACGTAGCGATCGTTCGCGGCGGCGGGCCAGTGGATGAGGTAGAGGTCGACCGCGTCGAGCCCCAGCCGCTCGAGGCTCGCGTCGAACGCCCGCAGGGTCGCGTCGCGCCCCTGGTGGTCGTTCCACACCTTGGTCGTCACGAAGACGTCGTCACGGTCCAGCCTGGAGGCACGGATCGCCTTCCCCACGCCGGTCTCGTTGCCGTACATCTCGGCGGTGTCGACGTGTCGGTAGCCGGCGTCGAACGCGAGACCGACGGCCGACTCGGCTTCGGCGTCGGCGACCTTGTAGACGCCGAAGCCGATCGCGGGGATCGATGCGCCGTCGCGGAGGGGGACTGAGGTGACCATGCACCCATCCTGCCGATCGTGGCGGACGCACGCCGCGCCTCCCGGCCGGGCGAAGCGGCTCACCGCGCATCGCTGATATCTACAATTTGATACTTGACCCCGGAAGAAGTACCGGTTTCACTCTTCACATGTTGTTCTCCGGTCTCGCCCTGACTTGCAGCGGCGTCATCGTGTCCCTTGTCGGCGAACTGGCCGCCCGAGGTGTCCTGCGACGGAACGGCGGCGCGGGCATCCGTATCGCTTCTGTCATGAGGACCGAAGCAACGTGGAAGGCCGGTCACCGAGCAGCGCGTCCGTGGCTCCACGGCACCGGCGGTTCGTTCTGCGGCGCGGGAATCCTGGAGATGGTCGCGGCTCCGAGCATCGCTGAGCCATTGGTCGTCGCCGGCATGGCGGGCGGCTTGGTCCTTCTGCTCAGTGGAGCCGTCGTCGCGCGTCGAGCCGCGCGTCGCGTCGAAGCGGACGCCGCAGGGGAGGAGCCAGCGGGCCATCGAAGATCCTGAGCCGCTGTGCCGGCCTATCCACTCATCTTCACCTCCGAATGAACAGGAACTCCATGAAAGCCCTCATCGCATCCTTCGCCATCGTCGCTACCGTCGTCGCGGGGACTGTCAGCGCCGCTCACGCGCAGAACGCAACGTCGTGGTCCGACGAACAAATCGTCCGAGGCGTCGTGTTCGGTCAAGGGCCTTTCGCTGCCGAGATCGAAACCGACGTCGCTCTCCCGGAATCGCTCAGTGCTTCGGCTCTGCAGGAGTACGCGGTTCTGTCAGATCGGATTGTCGCAGACTTGCTCGATGAGCCGTCGCGCGGGACAGCCAGCGCACTGCGTGCACTCAGGTCCGGGGACCCGTACAGAACGCTGGACGGGTTCAGTTCCCTGCGGCACGGATTCGCAGACGCTCTTGTGGAGCACTACCCCGAGGCAGCGGCCGTGACTCCCGAGGCGAACGCGCCGAGAGTCTGCGGTCCGACAGTCTGCGCGGCAGCGATCGTCCTTGCCATCGCCGTCGGGACCGCTATCGCCGCGGTCAACTTCAACGTCGCCGGCAACGTGAACATGGTCGTCAACCAGAACGGCCTCTGGACCAACAACGGTGTCTGGAATTCTCGCTCCGCGGAGAGCTCCAAGAGTGGACTGCCGACGGCAGATCCAGCGGCCGTCCCCGTCGAGTATCCGCGTTTGGTCGAGACCGAAGTGGCCGCCCGCGTTGCGGCAGTGTTCGCGGGCTCGTGAGCACTGGCGGTCCAGGCGCGAGCGTCGGCGTAGCAGTCGTTTCGATCGCCTGCTGCGCCACGATCGCCCTGTTGTCCTTCCTCGGGAACAAGGCGCCGCAGACAGTCAGCGACCCTGCAGGTCACCGTCTGGACGGACAACCGGTCGCGCAGCTGTTCCGCCAAGGCTGGGGCTTCTTCACTCGAGACGCGCGAGAAGACATCGTGCGGACCGCACGACGCGAGGGCGGCCGCTGGGTGGTGAAGGAAGGCAACTTGACTTCGTCGAGCGAGAACCTGTTCGGGCTGTCCCGAAAGGCCCGCAACTTCGATCAGGACCTCTCCGTCTTGTTGGAGAGCCTTCCCGCTCATCAGTCCTGGTCTCCCTGCAGGAAGGTGTCCACACCGGGGTCGTGCGTCGACAAGAGCGACTTCTCGACCGCTCCGGCAATCGAATTGCACAGTTCCACGGAAGCACTGTGTGGAGAAATCGTGCTCGTACGTCAACCACCGATTCCGGTGTCGTTCGCTCGGTTCAGCGCCTCCCCGCCCGGTGCTGTGCTCCCGGTGAGGGTCGAATGCATCGCCTGACCGGTGGCGTGGAGAAGCTGGCTCGCATCGTCATTCGTCATTGGGCTCGATCCCCTCACGGGTTCCAGCTGACCTTGGCCCGCTCTGTACTCGCGGCGTCCACCGTGGTGGTTCTCACGTTCAACCGTGCTTCCGTTCTCTTGCACGACCCAACGACGGCGAGAGCCTCCCCGACCTCGTGCGACAATTTGGCCTCGCTCGGCGCATTCTGTATCGCGTCGGCGGAGCACCTGGAGCAAGTTCGATGGCTGTTGATCCTCTTGTGCGCTCCCGCGCTTCTGGGTCTCGTGCCGGCAGTCGCCGCGCCTTTGCACGCGTACGCCGCGTTCACGGTCGCCTCCAACACTGTTGGCATCGAGGGCGGAGACTTCCTGGTCGCCAGTTCCAGCCTGATCATGGTGGTGGTGTGTGCGACAGACTGCCGCCTGCACGGATGGTCGGCCCGGAGTTCCGCAAGGCCTGCATCGGCGTACATACCGGCACAGGTCTTCTTGCTTGGTCTGCGAGTCCAGGTCGCCTATGTCTACCTTGAAGCGGCGACAGTCAAACAGGTGCATCCGATCTGGGCGGACGGAAGTGCGCTCTGGTACTGGACGCAGCAGCCCAACTTCGGCGCGCGCCCCGAGGTTCGCGATCTCCTCGAGGTCGTGCTCGCGCAAGGGTCGGCGGTGCATGCGCTGACTTGGGGAGTGATCGTGACGGAGTACGTGCTGGCCTTCGCTGTCCTCGCCGCGCGCCGACGGTTGCCGCGACTGTTGACGCTCGCGCTCGGCGTCTCGATGCATCTCGTGTTCGCACTCGTTCTCGGGCTGATCACCTTCTTCGTTTCCATGCTGGGCGTCCTCTTGCTCGTCACATGGCGAGCCGGCGACGCGATGCCGTGGAAGCTCTTCCGTCTCGTCCGCTCGACGAGTCGAGTTCGAGAAGGAGCGCCCCTCCGGGCCCTCCCGAGGCTGCGATGACCGACCGGGGTCAGGTGGGGATGTTCACGGGCTCGGTGTCGGGGATGGGGCTCGCGTCGCGACCGCGCAGGTCCGGCAGCCACCGCTTCGTCACCAGCGGCAGGACCACACCGACGGCGGCCATGACGGCGCCGACGGTCATGCCGCCGGTCGCACCGTGCAGGTCGATGAGGAAGCCGGCGACCGCGGAACCGCCCGCGGCGCCGATGAGCTGCCCCGTCCCCATCCAGCCGTAGGCCTCGGCCGTGTCGGAGAACTTCACCGTCGCCGACACCGAGCCGAACATCACGGCGAGGGCCGGTGCGATGCCCGCGCCCGCGATGACGAGGGCGAAGCAGAGCCACCAGAAGTTCGTGCCGCCGACGGCCAGCGCGAGGCCGACGAAGACGATCGACATGCGCGTCCAGAGGGTGTTCCGCGAGATCGGACGGTGGCCGAGGGCGAGCCCGCCGATGAGCGAGCCGATCGCGAACACGGCGAGGACGATGCCGGCGTTCGGGCTCCCCTCCCCGAAGACGCTCGTGACGCTCGCCTCGACCGCGGCGCACGCCCCGATGAGCAGGAGGCCGGTCAGGGTGGCGACCACGACGGAGGGCCGCTTCAGGACGACCCCGAACGCGCGCTTCGAGCGGGGGATGCGGACGCGGCCGAGTTCGGGCGAGGCGATGAACCACGTCCCGCCGACCACCAGGAACACCATCGCGACGATGATCGCCTGCACGGTGCCGACCTGCGTCGCGACGAACGTGGTGATGACCGGGCCGGCGACCCAGATGAGCTCCTGCGCACTCGCGTCGAGGGAGAAGAGGGGGGTGAGCTGCGACGAGGTCACCATCTTGGGGTAGATGGTGCGCACGGCGGGTTGCACCGGCGGGACCGCGAGGCCACCGAGGAACCCCACGACCACGTACCCCCAGAGCGGCATCACGACGAAGGCGATCACGCCCATGCTCGCGAGGGCGACGAGGCTCGTCAGGACGAGCACGGGGCGCATGCCCCAGCTGCCCATCCACCGGCTGGTGAGCGGACCGGCGAGCGCCTGCCCGACACTCGTCGTCGCGAGCACCAGGCCAGCCGCGCCGTAGGAGTGGAAGACGTGCTCGACGTGCAGCAGGTAGGCCAGCGAGAGCATCCCGAACGGGAAGCGCGCGGTGAGCTGGGCGGCGATGACGCGACCCACGCCAGGGGTCTTCAGGAGGGGGCCGTACGTGCTCACGTCACGAGTGTACGGACCGGACGGGAGGGGGTGTCACCCGTCCGGGGGAGGTGTGGACGACGGGCCGTCCGCGACACGCCGACACGCAGATTCCACACTTGTGGATCGAACCTGTCCACGGGTGTGGGGAAGTGTCGGTGGTGCGCCGGAGAATGGCGGAATCACGGGCCTCTCCGAGCTGTTCACACTGTGGAGGGACTTGTGGAGAACTACACGCCTGTAACACTTCCTCTTGTGGTCGGTGACTCGGCCAGCCACTAGATGTAGTGTGGAGCCATCGCAGCGGCCCCTCCCGGAACCTGCTGCACAGCACCCGCGAGACCGGGTCCCAGCACCACCTCCACAGCCAGCACCAACCAGCAAGAAACCAGGGGAGATCATGGCCGTCACCGTCTACACCAAGCCGTCCTGCGTCCAGTGCACCGCGACGTACCGGGCGCTCGACAACAAGGGCATCCAGTACGAGGTGCACGACGTCTCCACGGACGAGGCAGCCCTCGAGCACGTGAAGAGCCTCGGCTACATGCAGGCCCCCGTCGTCGTCACCGACGACGACCACTGGTCGGGCTTCCGTCCCGACAAGATCGCGACCCTCAGCGCCGAACTGGCGTAAGGCGTCCGCTGTCCGGCGGACGGTGGACCGAGCTCGTTCAGGACGCTCGGCCCGCCGCCCCCGGACACCCCACGGTCCGTCTGTCCGCACCTTCTCACCCGGAGGGGCACCATGAGCCGACTGGTCTACTTCTCGAGCGTGTCCGGGTACACCGCACGCTTCGTCGAGAAGCTCGGCCGCGACGCGGACCGGATCCCGCTCTACCCGAGCGACCCGTTCCTCCACGTGGACGAGCCCTACGTGCTGTTCCTGCCCACCTACGGCGGCGGCAACGGCGAGGGCGCGGTCCCCAAGCAGGTCATCAAGTTCCTCAACGACGCGCACAACCGCTCGCTCATCCGCGGTGTGGTCGTCGGCGGCAACACGAACTTCGGTGAGGCCTACGGCCTCGCGGGGGACGTCATCGCACAGAAGTGCAACGTCCCCGTTCTCTACAGATTCGAACTCTTCGGGACCCCTGACGACGTGCAGGCGGTCAACTCAGGATTGGATGCATTTTGGACGCAGCAGTTGCAGACGTCGATCTGACGTCGCCGCAGACGGGGATGGACTACCACTCCCTCAACGCGATGCTCAACCTCTACGACGCGGACGGGAACATCCAGTTCGACAAGGATCGTGAGGCCGCCAAGCAGTTCTTCCTGCAGCACGTCAACCAGAACACCGTCTTCTTCCACAACCTGAAGGAGCGGCTCGACTACCTGGTCGAGAACGAGTACTACGAGCGCGAGACGATCGACATGTACTCGCTGGACTTCATCCAGAAGCTCAACGACCTGGCGTACTCGAAGAAGTTCCGGTTCCAGACGTTCCTCGGCGCGTTCAAGTACTACACGAGCTACACGCTCAAGACGTTCGACGGCAAGCGCTACCTCGAGCGCTTCGAGGACCGCGTCGTGATGACCGCCCTCGGCCTCGCGCAGGGCAACGAGCAGCTCGCGATCGACCTCGTCGAGGAGATCATCGCCGGCCGCTTCCAGCCCGCGACCCCGACGTTCCTCAACACCGCGAAGGCCCAGCGCGGCGAGCTCGTCTCGTGCTTCCTCCTCCGCATCGAGGACAACATGGAGTCGATCTCGCGCGGCATCAACTCCTCGCTGCAGCTCTCGAAGCGCGGCGGCGGCGTGGCCCTGCTCCTCTCCAACATCCGCGAGGCCGGCGCCCCGATCAAGCAGATCGAGAACCAGTCCTCGGGCATCATCCCCGTGATGAAGCTGCTGGAAGACTCCTTCTCCTACGCGAACCAGCTCGGTGCGCGTCAGGGTGCGGGTGCCGTCTACCTGTCCGCGCACCACCCGGACATCATGCGGTTCCTCGACACCAAGCGCGAGAACGCCGACGAGAAGATCCGCATCAAGACGCTGTCGCTCGGTGTCGTCGTGCCGGACATCACGTTCGAGCTCGCGAAGAACAACGAGGACATGTACCTGTTCTCGCCGTACGACGTCGAGAAGGTCTACGGCGTCCCGTTCGGCGACGTCCCGATCTCCGAGAAGTACCGCGAGATGGTCGACGACCCGCGCATCAAGAAGACGAAGATCAAGGCGCGCGACTTCTTCACCACCATCGCCGAGATCCAGTTCGAGTCGGGCTACCCGTACATCGTGTTCGAGGACACGGTGAACAAGGCCAACCCGATCAAGGG
>Ga0153989_1000031_pt1 | contig 36838 bp, 27 predicted proteins | sample TSNC073MetaG_FD_104701 | JGI IMG/M metagenome (GOLD analysis project Ga0153989, IMG submission 104701) | Attine ant fungus gardens microbial communities from North Carolina, USA - TSNC073 MetaG | ecosystem: Host-associated > Fungi > Mycelium > Unclassified | place: USA: North Carolina, Jones... | reverse complement strand
GTGTCTGGTGACTTGGTGATCACTGACTGATCTGCTGATAGCTCGGTGAATACTGATTGCTTTGAGACGTTTTTGGTACCGTTCGAAAGGTCTTCTTAAGGGCTTTTGGTGGCCATTTAGATCATCGAAATCGGTCAAGTATTTCTGGAGTTATGGTCTAAATGAAGTTTGTGACAGTTAGTTAGGGACAGTGGGTAAATGGCCTAGACAAAACTTGTATCCCTGTCTAAGACCTAACCTCCATATCAAGTAGGCTTATATTTAGTCTTTTGCTATCAGCTCCATGCTACTGGTCTATTATGATTAGTCTACATAAGGGAACAATGGTAGCCTCTTAAAGTGTATAGGATCCAAACCTGAGGATGGCCTGAGGATGTTGATATAGTAAGAGAAACTATCTCCATTTTTGAATATACCATACAAAGACATTGATCTACTTTCATTGGCAATCATCTCCTATTGTAGAAGCAAAACAACAACTAAAATACAATTGTATTATGATAATAGTGTTTATGCACAACAATAAGAATAATATAAGAAGGTATAATATAAAGTGATAGAGGGAGAATAGTTTTAGTGGTTGGATAAATAATAGATCTATTCTAGAAATCCTCTTGCAAAGTTAGCATCCAATCATGCTGGAATTGCTATAAACAGTCAGTCTAACTTTTTCTTTTCCTTATTTATTGTATAATAAATTGTTTTCCCCTATCTGTTGAAACTGAACTTTAATAGGAGGAACTTTGTGATTTGTGTAGTAGATAGATAAAATAGATTAGTTCTTGTCAATAGCATGATAATTCCTGTTGATGTATACACTCTAGACCAGCTAAGTCTGCTAGTCATGTCCAAGTATCAGATTGCTAAATTGTCTCAACATAAATAGTTGTACTCCATAATTTAATAACATTATTAGACATGATGTAGAGTACCCCTTCTCTAGGATACCAACCAATTCCCATAGTTTCATTAGTAATACCACTATGTCCCTTCCACCTGCAAAGAAAAATATTAGCAACAACTCTACAAAGAATGCTATCACAGTTTCTGTTAACACAATTCTCTATGATCAGGATATCAACCATAAGGTCCTTGTACAATCTCTCTATTTAGCTAGCTGGTTCTTACTTCATCTCTTAGATCTATCTTTTTGGTGCCATTGAGGCCTTCTGACATAGCCATCTTCCCACCAACAAGCAGCTCAACAGAAGTCTTGAATATGTTCAGGATTACTCTCCTCTCAACATTGACCAGCTTTCTCCATAGAGTCGCAAGCTTATCCAGGATCTCTATGAGATCATTAATACCACCTGTCTTATTCTACAAGACAAAAATACAAATGAACTATGGTAGAACTTTATTTGGCATACATAAGATATTGACTGAGATATCATTGCTCCCAGTAACCCTACAGACTGTCTTTCCCTCAACCGAAAAACTGTGAAAAACTGCTAGATCTGATAGCAAGAAAGGTTAAAAATTGTATACTCAATCTTAAGAATCTAATCTGACTATTCTATTATAGTTGCTTGACATTTACGCACTCTTCTTTATATTATCCTTACCAATTCTGAGGTCTACAAACTGTTTTCTGACTTTTCAGTCATTGGACGAGATCTTATTTCCAAAACTGCTGCAAAAGCATCTGAAACCATAGCTCTATTAGAAGAAGAGCTGTGGCATACTGATGAAGTTGCTCCAGAAGATTAGTTTATATCTGCAGGTGGTTGATATGTAGGACTTGACATGACATCCACTTTTGAAGCTTCTATTCCTGGTACAAGGTCCACCATTTGGAGCTATTCCAATAGCCATAGAGCTTGACTTTATTCTCAGGAAGGAGCTCTTTGTCCAATTAGTGATATCCAAGAAAGAGATGTACTGTGTTAGATTAGTAGGGAAAGAAGTAGCTTAAGAGGTTGGTGGCCATACCCATGGTCATGCACAAGATATCTATACATCAGACATACCTGATCAAGAGATGTATGTCAAAAAGGCTGGCTTTATGGATAAAATAAAGGATGTTACTATATATTGATATTTTCATGACCTGGCAACTATTGACACTTTGAATAGCAAAATCTTTCTAATTGTATCCCTTTGCAACATAGAGATTATGCTCAAGAACAGTTTTATTATGGATGCCACTTTCTCACTGAAGAGTACTTTCCTCCAGAGAGATGTAAGCAATTTATTTTTTGGACCAAGAAAGTTGTTTTAGAATACCAAAAATACAATAACTACCAAACATCCATTTGACAGCTTTTTAACTACATTCAAAATTATGTCAAGCATGGTTGCTAGATGACAAATCAACAACTATCTCAAAGCGCCTTTTTATAGTATAGCCATTTTTGGCCATATATATTTGACAGCTGAAAAATCATAAAGGATAAGCATATACTGTCATAAACTTCATTTAGACCATAACTCTGGGAATACTTGACCAATTTTGACAATATAAATAGCCACCAAAAGCCCTTAAGAAGATCTTTCAAATGGTACCAAAAATGTCTCAAGGTGATCAATATTCGCTGAGTTATCAGTAGATCAGTTAGTGATTACCAAGTCACCAGACACTAAATTGCTGATATCTTGGGAACTACTTAATATAATTGTTCACTTCAATGACCATTATGAAGCTCTCTTCAATGTGCTTTTTTTGGCTATAAATAGATCCTGAGGTGATAAGATCCCATGGAGATACAAGGTCCTCATTGTTTGCACATAACACTGATCTTTACCTATAGATTATCATCTGTTCTTGAATAGAACAAAGGACTGCTCTAAGATGGTTAGGTTATCTCTATTTCAAGAACAATAGCACTCCTATATATAGAACAATAGATAGTGATTATATAGTAGGCTGTCCTGGTGCATAGACCACCACAATTATATATTTAAGAACTGTATATCTAAGGATAAACCTTGGACTTAACAACATCTTTTGCTACTTGTCTAACTTTGCTTTTTTGAGCACTTTGATTATTAAATCAACCAATCACAAATCAGTAAGTGGCCATTTGTGATACATACATCTTTCTCTATGCAAGCTCCAGATCTTGCTAAAGCACTTTGTGAACAATACTTCTTTGGATAGTACAATAGATACTGTCAACATTATAATTGGTAACTTCAGACAAGATCCTCATCTTTATTGTTGGTTCTAAGACATAAATATATACATCTGTAGAGTATAGAAATGGCTATATTTATTGTTGTTTTGCTCAATCTTTTATTTAGATTCTTTTAGAACTAGACTATGTTTTAGAAGAACATTGTAGTCATCATAGCAATGAGTTGTGCAAGTCCAGTCAACAATCCTATGATGTTAGGTATTGAAGGCAGTTTGATGACCTATTTGGAAACATCAGTTTATGGTTTAAGGCTATAGATGAAGATCTAGTAAGTAGACTTATTAGTAAAGTACTATAAAAATACTTAATCATCAACAGCTCAATAAGCAATTGGAGAGGATTGGGCTCAGCTCACTAAAGATCTTCTATTTGACAGCGAGAGTAGTCTGAAGTTTAAGCCCAAGCTGTGGAACAATATTTGTAAAGTTATTCTACTACAGCTTATTAAACAGATGGGTTTGATATGCCTTGTCTAATCCCATTATTCACTATCTTCTTTCAGGTTGGCTATATTCCCATTCCTTGTATTGAATACACTAATGACAACTGAACCTTATTGTGGAGAATCTTGCTTTGCAAGGTTGTAACCCACTTCCAAATATTATCTCATTTGAAGCAAACAATTATATCAAATTCTTACCATATGATGTGATTATAGGTAATAATTGACACTGCATTACACTACATTTGGAACAGATGCAGGCTAACTTACAGAATGTCATGTTCTACTATAGATTGAAGGGTGTGTTAAAGATAACAGATTCTGGATTAGTAAATGTACTGCTTGGTAGACATGGATTAATCGTGAGTGTGTTCCATACATCTATTGCATTCAAATTCATACCTTGTGATTCTAGTTAAACATCATTCTCTGCTCCACTACTTGTAATAAGTCCTTTGTTTTCAAAGTTGATTTGGTTTATATCAAAGTTGATTTGCTGAAGTTTTCAATCCACAATGCCAAGCATAGTTTTCTTAATGTCTTGAAAGAGGTATGTTGATCTTCTCAGTTATTCCAGCTAAAATGAGGCCAAATCAAAAGCCAAAAAGAAAAGATTGCCACTATTCTATTGTACCTCTGCAATACCCTACCATGTGCAGTACCACACTATATCTTGTCACAAATTGTTACACATTGTTACATATTCTTGCACTGCAGAAATTACCAGTATTATACTACTAGAATCTTTAAGTAGATATTACCTTTTGAGTTATAGAGATATCAAGCTTGGTGATTGTATTGTCTTAGGTCAAAAATATACATTTATCTAGATTTCTCTATATATTTTCATAGCATACCTCCTGATAGAACATAGTTAATTATTACACTACAACCTCACTAAATATGTTCTCAAGTATGGCAGAAAGTAGTCTGGACATGATTTAAATGAATATATATAAACTTATTCTTGGTTTAAGAACTGCTCTAACCTATTACCCTTATACCCATTTTCTGTTTTTATTTCCATATCAATATATATGTTTATTCTCTTTCTAAACATCTCAATAACCTTAGAGTTACCCTTAATATAGCATATAGTAACTACAATACAAAGTAGAACAAGAGATAATATTAATTGTTGACAATATTATTGCAATGTAATATATTATTATACAACTCAAGTTGAGTTAATTCAGTAGCTACATCTTTGAGGGTTATAAAGAGAACTTGATGGGGTTCTCAATCAATTGTACTGGCTACTTATACAAGTATACTATTTGCTCTCATTTATATTGATGGTATTCTACAACCAGCTAAGAGGCTACTGGTTTAATTCCCTTGTCCATCATTCTATAAATACATATCTTTGGTTATAGTCAAGGCAACTTATGATAGTATCCCCCTCTTAAAGGTCTTTATCCTGAGGACTTTACAATTCATTATATGGATCTTGTAAGTTATCTATTTCATCTTCTTCATCCCATTTTTCTACCCTTGGTCCCTCTATTTCTTGTTCCTCTTCTTTCTAGATTATTTCCAATGTTCTTCTCCTCTGTATTCTTTTCCAATGTCTCTAATTTCTTTCCAATTGTCCCTAATATTCTTGATCAAACCTCTTATCATCCCATCTATATAGTGTCTTTACTGTATATCTCCCTGGTAATTCTCCTTTATGAAACTCTTTGCAATCTTCTTTTCTTGTCTGTCTTGACTCCTCTCCATACTCTTTTTCAAACCTATCTACTAGGTCTCTTGCATTTCCTAAGTTCTCTCTTAGTTCTCAAGTATCTTCTTCTGCTGTATATCTCTTCTATCATACTAGGTACATATTCTTCCCTCTAAACTTTCTTTTATTTAATATTTTTTCCACTTCATATTCTTTTTTCTCTTTGACTATTACTAGAAGAGGCCATTCCTTTTTCTGTCCCTCTACTTGATCTTTGTATATATGTACTCTACTGACATTTACTACTGGATGTCACAAAAAAGTGACTACTAAATAGTGACATGGAGGTATAACAAAATACCTGTTTAAAGAACTACATAAATAGCTAAACCCTCATTAGCAAGTAGCCTTGCTAATATCATCCTTTTGGTATAGTAGTAAACCATACAGTATGTGACTACTGGTCTATAGTACAACTGTAATACTAGGTGTATTTTCATTGTACTTGGTAACTCCAGTTTGATTATATTTGTTAATATAATCCTTTTTATCTTATAAGGACCCACAAATTGCTCCATCAATTTTTCTGAACATCTTTTCTTTATTTGAAACCTAAGATCTTTTGTACTCAAGAGCAGCCAGTCATCTACTCTATACTCCTTTGGTTCGCTTCTTTTTTTATTCATATATTTTCTTATTTCTTCTTGACTCTTTCTTAGTACTACCTCTGCTTCTTCATGTACTTCTTTCATTCTCTTCACAAACTCTTCTGCTCTCTCAAACTTTCCCTTTTTTCTTATCTCAAATCCCATACATAGATCTTGTCCATTATTTGTCTTGAATGGTAACACTTTTGTACTTGTCTGCACTTTGTTGTTGTATGCAAACTCTGCCATTGCTAACCAATCTGGCCACTGTTCCTGATGGTGATCAATGAACATTCTCAAGTATTGTTCTAGTTCCTGATTCATTCTTTCCATCTGACTATCTGTTTGTAAATGATAGGCTGTTGACAATTTGATGTTGATCCCCAACATTTGATTTAACTCCCTTATTATTTCTACTGCAAACTGTGCTCCTCTATCTGTTATAATACTTTTTGGTAATCCATGTAATTTCCAGACATTATCTTGGAACAGTCTTGCCACTCCTTCCATCAAAGTCCTTTCTGTAGTAGACACAAAGTGTGCTATTTTTGTTATTCTATTACATACTATCAGGATTGTGTTATATTCCTGTGCTAGTAGTAACTTTGTAATAAAGTCTACTGTTATATGACTCCAGGGTTTTTCTGGTACTGCATTAGACATTAATTTTCCTGCTAGTACCTCTGTGCAATTTTTGTTCCTTTGGCATGCATCACAAGATTCTACATACTTTTTGACTTCCTTTGTTACTTTTGGCCACCAAAAGTTTCTAGTGACCAATTCTGTTGTCTTTCACTATCCTTTGTATTCTCCTACTGGTGTATCATAGTGTAACCAGATTACTTCCATCCTTAACTTCTCATCTTATAGCACATATACCTTCTCATCTCTTAGCATCAGGCCATTCTCTTCTCTTTATTCTTTTTCTCTTAATATCTTTACTCTTGCTTGTTTCATTTTCTCTACTAATTTTATTACTTTGTCATCTTTTGCATCTGACTTTCTGATTTTCTCTAGCAGATCTACTCCTTCAATTACCACTTCCATTATTTGCATTGTTCTCACTTCTAATCTATTACAAACTTCATTAGGACCATAACTCCAGGAATACTTGACCAATTTCAACAATCTAAATGGCCACCAAAAGCCCTTAAGAAGACCTTTCAAATGGTACCAAAAATGTCTCAAAGCGATCAGTATTCACTGAGTTATTAGCAGATCAGTCTGTGATCACCAAGTTACTAGACACTAAATTGCCAATATCTCGGGAACCACTTAACATAATTGTTTACTTCAATGACCATCGTGAAGCTCTCTTTAATGCACTTCTTTTAGCTATAAACAGAACCCAAGGAAATAAGATCCCATGGAGATACAAGGTCCTCAATGTTTGTACATGACACTAATCTTTATCCATAGATTATCATCTGTCCTTGAATAGAACAAAGGACTGCTCTAAGATGGTTAGGTTATCTCTATTTCAAGAACAATAGCACTCCTATATATAGAACAATAGGTAGTGATTATGTAGTAGGCTGTCCTTGTGCACAGACTACTATAATCATGTATTTAAGAACTATATATCTGAGGATAAACCTCAGACTTAACAACATCTTTTGCTACTGTCTAAACTTTGCTTTTTTAAGCCTTTTGATTATCAAATCATCAACTCACAAATCAGTAAGTGGCCATTTGTAATATAGGAGTTAGAACAGTACTTAAGAATGTTTATCGACCATAGACAAGAACAATGGCCAGACTGGTTGGAGACAGTAGAGTTTTTATACAACAATAAAGCACACTTGAGTACAAAGACATCGCTCTTTAAAGCAAACTATAGGCAAGATCCTAGGATGGGGTTTAAAGGAAGAAAGAAGAGGAAATATAAAGAAGCAGAAAAATTCATAATAGAGATGAAAGAGATTCAGAAGGAAGCTAAGATAGTACTAGGAAAGACATAGGAGGAGATGAAGAAATATGCAAATAGAAAAAGAGGAAAAGTCAATGAGTATAAAGTAAAAGACTTGGTTATGCTCAGCATTAAAGATCTGAAATATCAAATGGTTGGTAGGAGGACAGAAAAGTTGATGGAAAGGTTTATAGGCCTTTGTAAAGTGAAGAAAATCATATTAGCAAATGCAGTTGAATTGGAGTTACCTAGTACAATTAGGATACATAGATACATAGGGCAAGCAGAGGGGCAGAGGAAGGAGCAACCAGCTCCAGTCATAATTGAGGGAGAAGAGGAATAGGAGGTCAAGAGAATATTGAATAAGTAATAGATTAAAGAGAAGAATAAGTATCTAGTACAATGAAAGAGATTTACAGCAGAGTTAGATACTTGAAAAGGGAAGGAAAATCTGGGAAATGCAAAGGGGGTAATAGAGAAGTTTGAAAAGGAGTACAGAAGAGATATGGAAGACATCAGAAGACAAGAAAGAGAAGAAGAGATATTTAGAAGAGGAAAATTACTAGGAAGATTTACAGTGAGAAAATTATTTGGATAGTCAGATAAGAAGTATAATAAGGAATACTAGGCAAGGTTAGAAAGAAATTGGAGGAGATGGAAAGGAGGAAGAACAAGGGGGTGAAGAATAATAGAAACAATAAAGAAGGAGAAGAAGGAGAAGAAAATCAAACAGAGAGACTTAGGAATAAAGAAGTGAACAGAAGAAGATGACAATGAAATGGAGAACATTTGTGATCCCTATTACGAGCTGTAGAGATCCTTGGGATGGAGAACCTTGAAAGGGGAGTGATATTATGACTTGGCCAAATGGCTAAGTTATTATTTATATTTCTTTTCTTTTTCTTTTTCTTTAATTAGGAAATCAACAGACATACAAGAGGGAATGACTCAAAAGAGATGTGTAGGACTTTATAAATAGAAGTAAGTAAAAAATGTATATAAGTAATGTATAGCAATCAAATGAGAACTCTATCGAGTTTTCTTTGTTAGCTCAGACTAGGAGTAGGTCTAAGGTGTTACGGTCTAAGTCTTACAACTGGGGATTCAACTAGCTTCCTCCACTACCTGGCATCTACAAATTGACAGATAGATGGAGCATGTCAATCAGAAACTCAATCAGTATCTATGTCTGTTCATTAACAAGTGACAAGATGACTGGCATGACTTGCTACCAATAGTGGAATTCCAGTACAACAACCATGTATATGCCTCCACCTGGTAGACTCTGTTCCTGCTCAATACTGAACAGACCCTCTATATGGGTTTTGAACCTAGGTAGCATCTCTTTGGACTAGAAACAGTAAACAAGTTCTTGAAGCAGATAAAGGTAGTGGTTGAAGAAGCCAAGGCTGCAATTCAGAAAGCACAAGTATTATCAATAGGCAGTGAATGCTCTTAGTGATCACCCTAGGTAGATGTTCAAGAAGAACTCGATAGAGTTCTTCCTTGGATTGGACTACTACTTATACTATTTTACAGTGGCTGTACTACTACCAGTCTATGATTATATGTTCTTCCAGGATGTTCTATGGTCACTTGACCTTGTCACATGATTTGGTTTTCTAAGTTCCCACACTATTTATACCTTGACCTCATTGTATGACTTGAGATTTTGGATTAAGTATTTAAATGCATAGGAGACCATTTCCTTCTTGGGACTTTCATAACAATAAGAGAATATGATAAGGTACTATAACCAAAGAAGATCTCCAGCCCCAGTGTTTCACCCAGGAGACTGGGTTTTCCTTGATACAACCAATATTAAAACTATACATCTGTCTCTGAAACTGTCGTATTGTTATCTCAGATCTTTTATAGTAGAACAATAAGTGGGACCCCTCATTTACAGCCTCAAACTATCACATGTAATAAAGAAACTCCATCCTGTGTTCAACATAGTAAAGCTGTCCACTACTCTAGACAATCCCATCCCCAGAAGAAGACCTAGACCTCTACTGCTGCCTATTATCATTGATGGAGAAGAAAAATAGAAGGTAAAAGAGATCTTGGATAGTTGCTGGCACCAAAGGAGATTCCAATTCCTGGTAAAGTAGAAGGGATTCAGAAGGGAGCACAACTCTTGGAAAGCAGTTTCTGATGTTTTAGCATTAAGTCTCTTAGTGGAGTTCTACCACAACTATCCTGCAGCTCTGAGACACATCCAACAAGTAGACTTTGATGTCATTTTTCATTCTGGAACCATTACTTTGAGATGCAACAATCTTGAAGGGAGGATGTGTCATAGTTATGCTATAGACCAGTAGTCATATACTGTATGATTTACTACTATACCAAAAGGGTGATATTAGCAAGGCTATTTACTAATGAGAGTCCAGCTATTTATGTAGTTGAACAGATATTTTGTTATACCTCTATGTTACTATTTAGTAGTCACTTTTTTGTGATAGAGTGAGTATAAGAGGACCCTACCAATACTGCCCCTGAAATATCAGACTCATAGCCCAGAGTGACCCTACACTTAATTAAATATTACTATGTAATATTTAATTTCCTTTAGCTTAACTCAGAAACTTTTAACCTGACTAACAGGACTATAGAATCAGAGACACCTCAGCAGTAGGAGTATATATACTGTAAAAGTATGCCCTAGGAGCCTTATCCTAATCTCTAAGAATTCTCCTGGAGGTAAGTTGTAACATATTTAGGAGTATAATATTACTAAGGATTCTCCTGGAGTCTACACTGCTCCAGTTGTCCTTATAGATTACTTCCACTCTCAACTTTTGTGGCATATATATCTTTCCATCTCTTAGTATTAGATTATCCTCTTCTTACCACTCTTTATCTTTTAATATCTTCATCCCTGCTTGTTTCATCTCTTTTATTACTTTTATCACTTCATCGTCTTTTGTATTTGACTTTCTGATTTTTTCTAGCAAATCTACTCCTTTAATCACCACCTTTATTACCTATGTTGCTCTCACTTCTAACTACTCCTTTTTTTACTAGTACTCTATTCTTATTATCTCTTTCTATACCAATCTACTAGTCTGGTCATCTACTTAGACTATCTGCTTGTCCCATACTACTTCCCAGCACATGTTTCAGGTGGAAGTCAAATCTTAATAGATATAGAGTTTATTGTGCTTGTTTTCTGTTTAACTTCTGGCTGCTCATAAAATATTCGAGGTTTTTATGATTGCTCTAGATCTCAAATCTGTCTTGTATATCTTTCAGTAAATGCTCTTACTCTTCTAGACACCTGATGATTGTCAACATCTCTTTATTATGAATCTCATAATTTCTTTCTGTTTCATTCAACAATTTTGAGATAAAGACCACTAGCCTTTACTTTTTATCTTCAAACTTCATCAATAATACTCCTTCTGTTGCATACTCTAATATATCTACTTCTACTCTTATCTCCTTGTTCAAGTCAGGCGCTACTGGCACTGGTCTTATTGTAAACATTCTTTCTAACTCCTTAAACACTGCTTCCTGTTCCTCTCCCCAATTCCACTTTTTGTTATGGAATTACATTGGGACTATGACTATTATTAGCCCTGGACTGATAACAAGTAAATGATAGAAGAGATAATAGCAATAAAAGATAAAAAAGACAAAGATAATACAATAAATGATATATTAGTACATCAAGATTAGATTGGACTTTAAACTTGACTGGACTAATTATAGACATTGGACTGCAAAAGAAACATTGGATAAACCTTGGGATAATTATAGACAAATTTTATAATAGTTATGAACTTTAGGATAAATGGAGAAACCTTGAACTAACCCATTTATAGACTTTGACTCAACTAGTCACTTACTGTTACTTACTAGTACTTAGGATAGTAGTTTCTGTAACGTTACTAGTTAGAATAAATATAATCCAGAAAGAGAAGGGAACAGCAAGTTCTCTCTTTTTATAGTTCATCTAAAAACCTACTTCTCTTGGAATCCCACATTCTCTCCAGTCCTTGGACTAACTTGTGAAGTATAACTAAAAGCCTCAATATTCATTCTTTTAATATAACTCTTATGAAAACCTTAACTAGACCCTTTGTAGAGAGGCAAAGAGATATCAAGTATTAACATAGGCTCAAGGTTGAAGCATATATTCACCCTTGTAGTCTAGAGTCTTAATAATATATGGTCCCTTACTGTCCTTAACTTCTTCTTTTCTTTAATTATCATATCAATATGAAGGTCTCTGCTGGATTGGGAACTGTCAAGTATCTGAGCAAGTATATCTATAAGAGTTCTGACAGAGCAACTATGGAGATTAGTGGTAGGGTGTAGGATGAGATCAGAGTACACTTAGATAGTCAGTTTATTGGTCTAACTAAAGCTTGCTAGAAGATCTTTGAGTTCAACATGTATGGAAAGTCATTAGCTGTCCAATGTCTTTCTGTTTATCTTTCCAATAAGCATTATGTCAACTTTCATGCATACTAGACTGTCAATGAAGTATTAGCCAGGCAAAATGTAGAGAAGACTCAGCTTACTACTTGGTTTAATTACAACTTTGTACATAATAATGGTTTGGGCCTTATCTACTGGCAGTTTCCTCAATACTATATCTAGAATGCTAAAGTCAAGTTATAGTATCCAAGACAACATGCCAAGGTAATTGAAAGGATGTACTTTATGTTACTATCAAAAAGAAAGCAGTTCTTTTTATGACTTCTCTTGACTATATTTGAAGGTAGAAAAAGTTGGAAACATCTAAGAACCTGGAATGGCCAAGTGTTTGTCACATTCAAGGAGGTATATATGGAAAGAGGATTACTAGAGAATGATCATGAGTAGAGGATTTGCTTGGAGGAAGCAATTGCAATGTAGCCTGGAGTAGCATGTTGTTAGTTGTTAACAGTGATCTTGCTAACTGATAAAGTGGCTGAGCCTTATGTTCTCTGGGATCAATTCAAAACTGGACAATGTGATGATATCAAGCATAAACTACATCATATGAACTACTACCAAGCTGACCAGGAGATACCAGAGGATGATATTTATGATTATGGCCTTTGGGATCTAAACAGAATGTTGGTAGGAATAGGAAGAAGTCTTGCTGAGTTTCTATCTATGTCTCTTCCATAGCAACAGTGGAGTCACAGAATACCCAATTCTCTTACAGGCTGAACAGTATAATACAGATAAAATGGCAACTTTGGTAAATAAGCAGAGGGCAATGTTTAATCCTGAACAAGCTACTGCTTTTGATGCTGTTTTGAAGTCTGTCACCAACAACCAAGATCATCTTTTCTTTATTTATGCTGCTAGTGGTTGTGGAAAGACATTTCTTTGTAACACTATTACTGCTGAGGTTAGGAGAAGAGGACAGGTAGTACTGTGTGTAGCATTATCTAGAATTGCTACTTTTTTGCTGGATAGAGAAAAAACATCTCATTCATGCTTCAAAATTCCTCTTTCTATTAATGAGGACTCTATGGCTGGACTGAAATAGAATAGTTACATATTTCTAGTCATTCAACAGACCAAGGTTATTATTTGGGATAAAGTTCCTATGCAGCACAAGTATAATATTGATGCTGTTGATCAATGCCTGAAAGACTTGCTTAAAGTAAGTGATCACTTGCACTTAATAGCTGTTGAATTGACATATTATCTAGAATGATCATCCATTTGGTGGAATTACAGTGGTATTTGAAGGGGATTTTTGTCAAACTTTACCTGTGGTATCTAAAGGAATATATTAACAAGTGGTAGCAGCATCTCTTTGTAGAAGAAATCTATGGAGATATATTAAGTTCTTACATCTCAAACACAATATGTGCTTGGGCCACTCTGAAGCTGATAATTAACATGCTCAGTGGTTGTTGGAAATTGGTGCTGGATCAACTGAAGATGATAATGAGATGATACAAGTTCCTCAGTCTATGGTTTACACTAATCTTAATACTCTTACCAATAGGATTTATCCAGGAATTGGAAACCCAAGAGTTCAAGATGACCAATACTTCTTGGAGCATATTATTCTCTGTCCTAGAAATGAGATGCATACTATTAATGAAACTATTCTCCAACAGTTCAATCCAGTACCAAATACAGAGGTCCATATGCTAAGAAGTATAGACTCTGTGTCTAAGAAAGATAGAATATACTATGCCTATCCTGCAGAGTTTCTTCAACAACTCAATAGTAGTGGATTGTCTCTTGCTTTACTTTGTCTCAAGGTTAGCTGTTCAGTTATCTTATTGAGGAGCTTGGATCTAGGAGAAGCAAGAATAGGAGATTTAAAGAAAAGGTTGTGTTGATTCCAAGAATCAGGTTATCACCTAATACAAACACATTGCCTGTGCCACTCAAGAGACTTCAATTCCCAGTCAAGCTGGCCTTTGCTATAACTATCAACAAGTCTCAAGGACAATCAGTAGAGCATGTGGGGATTAATTTGCAAATATCAGTATTCTCCTATAAATAGCTTTATGTAGCATTTTCAAGATATACTTTACTATTGAACATTTCAGTACTTCTTCTAGAACAGAGCCAGAAGAGCAGAAGGACACTTAATGTAGTATATAAAGAGGTATTTAATAGTATTAGATTATAGATTGTATATATATGGACAATAGACTTAAGATTGATTTTTACTGCAATTTGGAGAATAAGTGAGTGAAATTAGTTAAAAACAAAGTGCACAGAAAGTTGAAGAAGAGAGCATAGTAAACTAACTTCAATATACACTTAACTATTTAGAATTAGTAGAGAATTCAAGTCAGACTATAGACCTAGATAAAAGTCTTGTCTAGTTTAATAGATATGCAAGACCAAATGTGGGATGATAGGCCTAAGTAATTGATTATGTAAAAATTATATAAGTATTTGTCAGTTTTAGCTAAGAATTGGTTATCAAATTTCTTCCCATATACTCTTTTTTCACTTAATTTCACTCAATTCACTCAATAAATTTTACAAAATTCAAATAAATTCAAATAAATTCAGAAAAAATTAGAAAAAACTGCAGAAAAGACTACAAACATTACTACTAGAAGTTATTGAAGAAAGAAAGTATAGCAGACTGCAGACTATTGGAGGAAAATAGTATAACAGACTGTATATTATTGGAGAAAAGTAGTATAGTGGACTGGAAACTATTGGAGGAAAATAGGATAATGGACTACAAACACTACTACTATAAGTTATTGGAGGAAAGAAGTATAGCAAACTGAAAACTGTTGGAGGAAAATAGTATAGTAGACTGGAGATAAGACTACTGGCAGTTATTGAAGAAAAGAAGTATAGTGAACTGCAATCTGTTGGAGGAAAGGAGTATAATAAACTGCATACAGTACTGTAGTGACTTAGTCTGAGATAACTTAACTATACTTCTGGTCTGAGTTGACAAGAAGAACTTAATGGAGTTTTCATTCAATTCTATATACTACTTATATATTTACTATATAGTCTATATATTACTTTCCCATGCTCATTATATGACTCTATCAGATGATATCACCTGACTTTGTGACACATTACCCATGACAGTTATGTGATACTTTCCTATACTTCTTCTTGTATAGTAAGTTCAAATAAGAAAATAAAATAAAATAAAATAAAATAATAACTTAGCTATTTTGCCAAGTCATAACACTACCCTCTTCTCAAGATTCCTCATCCCAAGGATTTTTTACAACTTATAGTAGGGGTCACAGATATTTCCCATTTTATTGTCCTCTTCATTCTACTCTCTAAGTCTAGATTTTTCTTGACCAATTTCTTTTTCTTTTTCCTTGATTGTCTCCATCATTTCTTATTCTCTAATTGGTTTTCTCTTCCAGTGTTTCCAATTCTTTTCTAACCTTGCCTAGTACTCTTCATCATACCTCTTATTTGTCCATCCATATAACTTTCTTGCCATAAATCTCTCTGGCAATTCCCTTCTCCTAAATATTCCTTCTTCTTTCTTTTATCTTCTTATATCTTCCATATCTCACTGATATTCCTTCTCAAATTCCTTAATTATCTCCTTAGCATTCTCCAAATTCTCCTTTCCTTTCCAAGTATCAGATTCTACTATGAATTTCTTCTATTATACAAAGTACTTGTCTTTTTCTCTTATTCATCACTTGTTTAGAATCTTCTCGACTTTTTACTCCTCTTCTTCTTCTATTATAACTGGAGCTAGTTGCTCTCTTCTCTGACCTTCTACTTGCCCTATATATTTATGTATTCTGCTGACATTTACTATTGAATGTATTTTTATTGTACTAAATAATTCCAGTTCAACTGCATCTGTTAATATGATTTTCTTTATTTTGTAAGGGCCTACAAACCTCTCCGTTAACTTTTCTGTCCTTTTTCCAATTACTTGATATTTCAAATCCTTGGTACTGAGCATTACCAAGTCTTCTACTTTATATTTATCAACTTTTGCTCTTTTTCTATTGGTATACTTCTTTATCTCTTTCTGTGCCTTTCCTAGTACTGCTTTTGCCTCTTTTTGGATTTCTCTCATCTTTATCACTGTCACAAAAAAGTGATTACTAAATAGTAATATGGAGGTATAACAAAATACCTGTTCAAAGAACTACATAAATAGCTGGACCCTCATTAGCAAGTAGCCTTGCTAATGTCGCCCTTTTGGTATAGTGGTAAACCATACAGTATATGACTACTGGTCCATAGTACAACTGTGACAATCACAAACTTTTTGGCTCCTTCATACCTCTTCTTTTTTCTCATCTTAAACCCCATCCTAGGATCTTGTCTATAGTTTGCTTTAAAGGATGATGTTTTCATACTCAAGTGTACTTTATTATTATATACAAACCTTGCCATTCCTAACCAATCTGGCCACTGCTCTTGTCTGTAATCTATAAACATTCTTAGATATTGTTCAAGCTCTCAATTGACCTTCTCTGTCTGTCCATCTGTTTGAGAGTAGAATGCTATTGACATTTTGCTTTTGATCCCCAATATCTTGTTCAACTCCTTCATTAATTCTGCTGCAAACTGTGGTCTTCTATCTAATATGATACTTTCAGATAGACCATATAACCTCTACACATCATCTCTGAACAGTTTAGCTAAACCCTCTACTGACATCTTTTTTGTAGTTGGAATAAAGTGCATTATCTTTGTCAACTGATCTACTACTACTAGAATAGAGTCGTAGCCCTGAGCTAATAGCAATTTTGTAATGAAATCTGCCAAAATATGCATCCAAGGCCTTTCTGGAATTAAGTTGGGCATTAGCTTGTCTGCTAGCTGTTCTGTGTAGTTTTTGTTTCTCTGGTAGAAGTTATACTCTTTTATATATTACTTTACTTTCTTTGTTACCCCTAGCCACCAGAAGTTTCTAGTAACCAATTCCACTGTTTTCCACTGCCCTTCATATCCTCCTACTAGTGTATCATAGTATAGTCTAATAATTTCTGCTCTTAATAATCATCTTTAGGTATATATATCTTTTCTTTTTTATATATTACACTATCTACTTCTCTCCACTCTTCATCTTGTAACATCTTTACTTTAGCCTATTTTATTTCCTCAACTGCCTTGACTACCTCATTATCTTTTACTTTTGACTGTCTTACTTTTTCCAATAAGTCTACTTGTTAAGGTATGGACTTAGGACTGAAGTTCTAATTCCAACCAGTGATGATTGAAAGGGAAGAACTTATCCCCCATTGGATTTCTACTAGTACTTATACAAATATCCTATAGTCTGTGCACCTACTTTCCATGGTCACAAAACTATGACTAATAACTATATAGTTCTTACATAATACTGTTCCACATTATTTATATCTTCCCTATGTTATATTTCTAGAGATTTTCTATCAAGTTAATGAATACATGAGAGATATTTTCCTTCTTTGGAGCCAACTTATAATATAGCCTCCCTTTTAAGGTTTCTTGTCCCAAGGAACTTTTCTATTTGTTTTAATTTTCTTCCCATCTCTTCTCTCTCTTCTTCTCATATCTTTTTCTTCTCTATCTATATACTAGTTTGGCTGTAAATTCCCCTGGTAATTCTCAACTGAATTTCTTCTCTTCTTTTTTCAGTTTCTGTTGCCTAATTTCTTTGGTCTCTTCTCTATACTCTCTTTCAAACTCCTCAACTAACTTTTTCATATTTTCTAAATTTTCTTGTCCTTTCCATATATCTGCCTCTGTTATATATCCTTTCTATCAGACTAAGAACTTGTCTCTTCCTTATATCTTCTTTTTGTTTAAGATTTTTTCTACCTTGTACTTTTCTTCTCCATCTATGACTACTGATTGCAGTGGAACTACTTTCTGGCCCTCTACTTGTGGTTTATACAGTTATACTCTACTTATATTGACTACTGGATGTATTTTAATAGTACTTGGTAATTTGAACTTGATTGCATTTGTTAAGACCACCCTTTTTACTTTATATAGGTCCACAAACTGTTCTATTAGTTTTTCTGTCCTTCTTTCTTTTATCTACTACTTCAAATTCTTTGTACTTAGTATTACTAAGTTCCCTTTTCAGTATTCCTCTCTCTCTCCTCTTTCTATTTGCATATTGCTTTATCTCTTCTTGTGCTTTTTTTAGTACCACTTTTGCTTTCTCCTAAATTCTCTTTATTCTTTCCATAAATTCTCCTGCTGCTTCATATCTTCCTCTCTTTCTTCCTTCAAACCCCATTCTTGGATCTTGCCCACAGTTTACTCTAAAAAATAAGACCTTTATTGCTGAGTGGATCTTATTATTGTAGGTGAATTCTGCCATCCCTAATCACTCTGGCTATTGCTCCTATCTGTCACAAACTTCATTTAGACCATAACTCTAGAAATACTTGACCAATTTTGACAATTTAAATAGCCACCAAAAGCCCTTAAGAAGACCTTTCAAATGGTACCAAAAACGTCTCAAAGCAATCAGTATTTACCGAGTTATCAGCAGATCAGTCAGTGATTACCAAGTCACTAGACACTAAATTGCTGATATCTTGGGAACTACTTAATGTAATTGTTTGCTTCAATGACCATCATGAAGCTCTCTTCAATGTGCTTCTTTCAGCTATAAATAGATTCCAAGATGATAAGATCCCATGGAGATACAAGGTCCTCAATGTTTGCACATAATACTGATCTTTACTTATAGATTATCATCTGTTCTTGAATAAAACAAAGAACTGCCCTAAGATGGTTAGGTTATCTCTATTTCAAGAACAATAGGTAGTGATCATGTAATAGGCTGTTCTGGTGCACAGACCATTACAATCATGTATTTAAGAACTATATGTCTAAGGATAAATCTTGGACTTAACAACATCTTTTGCTGCTTGTTTAACTTTGCTTTTTTGAACACTTTGATTATCAAATCAACCAATCACAAATCAGTAAGTGGCTATTTGTAATACTATCTATGATTGATAAATATATAGAAGTACTGTTCCAATTCTTGGTTCACTCTTTCTGTTTGTCCATCTATTTGTAGATAATAGGCTATTGACAATTTTGTCTCAATTCCCAATATTTTATTTAGTTTCTTCATTATTTCTACTGCAAACTAGAGTCCTCTATCCAATACAATACTTTCTGGGAGTCTATAAAGCCACTATACTTGGTCTTGGAACAGCCTTACTAACCCTTCTGCTAACATTTTTTCTGTAGTAGCAATAAAATGGACTATTTTTGTAAATTGGTCGCATACTACTAATACCACATCATATCCCTAGACCAGTGGTAGCTTAGTGATAAAGTCTGCACTAATATATCTCCATGGTTTTTCTGGGATTATATTTGGTATCAGCTTTTCTGCTGGAGCTTCTGTACAATTTTTGTTCCTCTGACACATATCATATCTATCTCAATATTTCTCTACTTTCTGTGTCACTCCTGGTCACCAATAATTCCTTTTTACCAATTCTGCTGTTTCTTACCTTTCTCTATACTCTCCTACTGGTATATCATAGTGTAGTTATATTATTTTTGTTTTCAGCCCTCTTTTTTCAGGTATGTAGATTTGGTCTTTCTTTAGTACCAGTCTTTCCTCAATTAACCACTTTTCATCCTTTAGTGTTTTCATCCTTGACTACTTTAGTTCCTCTACTGCCTTGACTACTCTTTCATTTCCCTCCTATACTTTCCTTATTTTTTCCTTCAGGTTTTCCTCCTCAATTAATGTCTCTTCCTCCCTCCTTACTTCCTTTTATACCCACTTAGGCCTTATCTGTTATAACTTGGCAAAATGGCTAAGAAGAAGTGTGGGAAAGTATCATATAACAAATGTCACATATCATAAGTCACATATTAGGATGTCACAGTATTACATCACATAATAGAGTCACATGATGAGTATGGGAGAGTAGTACATAGACCATGTAGTAGTTGTATAAGTAGTGTACAGAATCCAATAAGAACTCTATTGAGTTCTTCTTATCAACTTGGACTTGGAGGGTAATTAAGTTGTCTTAGGCTAAGTTACTATACTAGAACTCAATTTTACATCTAAAGCACTATCTGCCTTAGACCTTGCTCATCTTAACTCTTATAATTCTTTTAATCCTTGACCAATGATCATTACAATCACTAGTCACCTCCATACATAGCCAGACCCTTGGCTTAAGGGGATTTAATAGTCAGTTAGGGACTATTGGTGGAAGCACAGTACCAAGCTTAGATATTGTGTCTGAGACCTGATCTCACAATTGAGTGGTGTTGCCTTTAGTTACTTGTACCCCTTTGTTTTATAAACCTTGTGCTGAAGTCCTATTATGGGCTATACATATAGAGGAGTAACACCACATTCTTAGGAAGGCATTTAGGTTAGAGATCCTCTTCTTGGGGTGATAGTATAACCATAGTATTAGGGCAGTAGTAAGTAAGACAGTAGATATCTAGCTAGGTGAAGGTCTTGTGCCCTAGTAGACGTAACATTAGTAAGATCATTTTCTATTCTGACTTCTCTAGAGATATAGTACTATGTCTTTAGATCAATACAACTCTCTTATGAGCAGCATGCTCAATCAATAGTATACCCTTACCAAACTAAGAGCAGAATTAGAAAAAAAGAGATGGGAGAAAGTGTTGGAGCTGTAAAAAGTTTAGATACCTGGCCCATAACTGCAAAAACAAAAATGAGGAGAAGAAGAGAAAACTGATCCCCAGAAATAAATTTAAAGTATTATTGAGTAGAGTAATGAGATATAGAGTGAGAGAGAAAGTGAGAATAAGAAGAAATGAGATGGTAGAAGAGGTTAAATGCTTCAGATGTTGGGATATTGGACATTTCAAATAGGAGTGCCCAAATATTGAAGTTGAGAAGAGGAAGAGAGATAAGAAAGTGGCACATGTGGCTAGTCCACAAAAGACACAGCAAGAGGAAAAGCCAGTATACTCTCTATAGAGAAAGGTACAGGAATATAGTAGTATACAAGAAATACCTCTGAGAAGCACAGCATTAGAGCAGAGAGAGTGGACAACTAGGTAGGAAGTTGTGACATTTGTGGAGTATGGAGAGTGCAACTACAAAGGCACCAAAATGCATGAGAACCAGACACAAGGGTTTATCTCTGGTAAGTATTTGAGAAATGTGTAGTGCAACAGTTACCTTAAAGCATGGAGATAGAGAGAGAATACAACAAGAGAAAGAGAAGCAGTCAATGTAAAGTATAGCCAGTATAGAAGGAAAGATATAGTTGAGGGAATATCAGAGAAGGATAAAAAGAAAATTTTGTGTCCAGAATATAGTACTAGAAGGAAGCAGCCATGGTGGGATTGGAGAGTAGTAGTATGCCCTATATAGGGAGAAGCACAGCAAAGTGGCATATGGACAGGAGTTCCAAAAGGCACAGCAAGAGAGGGGGGTACAGAGAGGGATGTAAGGAGAACATTTAAAATGCTAAGAGAAGTATAGTTGAATATAAAGGTAGAAAAAGTAGATATGCATGAGGGTGTAACAGTGAAAGCACTCTTGGATAATGGTGCAATGGGAATGCTTATGGATAAAAAGATAGCAGCTAGACATGGGTTTAGGTTATAGAAGCTAGAGAGACTGGTAATAGTAAGAAATATAAATAGAACAAACAACAGTAGAGGAGCAATTATATATTAGGTAGAAGTCAATGTATACTATAAAAACCATGTTAAAAGAATAAGAATGGATGTATGTGACTTAGAAAGGACAGATGTGATATTGGACATGCTATGACTACAAGTCTATAATCCAGAAATCAACTAGGAGACAGGAAAGGTTAAAATAACAAGATGTTTGTCACTATGTGGGAGAAACACAAAGTCAAAAGAAGAGAAAAAAGTAAAATGAGTAGCTACTCTAGAGGAAGAAAAGATTGTAAGATAGACTGTGGATGATAAAGAAGATTGGAGAAGAGAAGAGAAAGTCAAAGCAGATTATAGGAAAATTGAGGAAATAGTTCCAAAGAAATTCCTGAAGTAGAGGAAGGTATTTAGAAAGGTAGAGTCAGAAAGAATGCCTATGAGAAAAGTCTGGGATCATGCTATAGATCTCAAAGAGACATTCAAACCTAAGAAAGGGAGAATCTATCCATTATTAAAAGATAAAAGAAAAGAGGTCTAAAAATTTGTAAATGACCAACTTAGGAAGAGGTATATTAGACCATCAAAATCTCCTCAGACATCACTAGTATTCTTTGCAGCAAAGAAAGATAGAAGTAAGAGAATGGTAATAGACTACTATAGTTTAAACGACCAGACAGTGAAGAATAATTACCTGTTACCATTGATTACAGATTTGATAAACACAATGGGGAGTAAGAAGGTATTCACTAAAATAGACTTATAGTAGAGGTTTAATAATGTGAGGATTAAAGAGGGAAATGAGTGGAAGAGAGTATTCATAATATATGTAGGATTCTTTGAACCAACAGTTATGTTTTTTGAGATGACAAACTCACCAGCTACATTTCAGGTGATGATGAATGAAACTCTAAGAAATATAATCAATAAAGGAAAAGTGGCTGCATTTGTGGATGATGTCTTGGTTGGGACAGAAACAGAAGAAAGACATGACAAGATTGTAAAGGAGATATTGAAAAGACTAGAAGAGAATGACTTATATATAAAGCCAGAAAAATGTGTATGGAAAGTAAGAAAGATAGGGTTCCTAGAAGTGGTAATAGGGCCCAATAGTATAGAAATAGAGAAAGAAAAGATAGATGGAGTGTTGAGTTGGCCAGAGCCAAAGAATGTTAAAGATATTAGGAAATTCCTGGGCCTTGCAAACTATTATCAAAGGTTTATTAATGATTTTGCTTGAGTAGCCAGGCTAATGAATATGTTAACAAGAAAGAATATGAAATGGCAGTGGAGAAAGGAACAACAATAAGCATTTGATGAGCTCAAAAAAGTCTTTATGACCAGACCAGTATTAATGGCATCTGATCTTGATAAAGAATTCAGGGTAGAAGCAGATGCATTGAATTATACTATTGGGGGAGTACTATCAATAAGGTACTCAGATGGATTGTAGAGACCAGTTGCTTTTATCTCAAAATCTCTAAGTGATACAAAAAGGAATTATAAGATATATGACAAGGAAATGTTAGTGATAGTTAGATACTTGGAGGTATAGAGACACTTCCTGGAAGGAATAACAACTAAGTTTGAGATTTGGACAGATCATAAGAATCTTGAATACTTTATGAAGGTGCAAAAATTGAATAGGAGGCAAGTGAGATGGGTATTGTACCTATCAAAATTTGATTTTATGCTAAAGTATGTTCTAGGGAGTAAAATGGAAAAGGTAGATAGCTTGAGTAGGAGACCAGACTAGAAAGTAGGAGTGGAAAGGAATAATGAGGATGAGACATTAGTAAAGTCTGAATGGCTAAAAGTTAGGAAAACAGAAAGGGTAGAAGTAATCATAGAAGGGGTAGATCTACTGGAGAAAGTAAGGAAGTAAAAAGTAAAAAATGATGAGGTAGTCAAAGCAGTAGAAGAAATGAAACAAGTAGGGGTAAAGATGCTAAGAGATAAGAAGTGAAGAGAAGTAGATGGCATAATGTATAAGAAGAAAAAAGTATATATGCCTAAAGACAATATATTAAGAGCAGAAATAATTAGACTGCATTATAATATACTAGTAGGAGGACATAAAGGATAGTAGAAGACAGTGGAGTTAGTCACTCAAAACTTCTGGTAGCCAGGAGTAACTAAAGAGATCAAACAATATGTAAAGGAATGTAATTTTTACTAGAGAAACAAAAACTACACAGAACAGCCAACAGGCAAATTAATGCCCAATTCAATATCTGAGAAATCTTGGACACATATATTGGCAGATTTCATTACCAAACTGCTATTAGCACAGGGATATAACTTGATCTTAGTGATGGTAGATAGATTAACAAAAATAGTTTATTTTATCTCTACTATAGAGAGAACATTAGCAGAAGGGCTAGCTAGGTTGTTTAGAGATAATGTATGGAAGTTACATGGGTTACCTAAAAGTATTATCTCAGATAGAGAACTCTAGTTTGCAGCAGGATTGATAAGTGTTATCGATAGACAATGAATGTCCTTAGTGATTACCCTAGGTGGATGTTCAAGAAGAACTTGATGGAGTTCTTCATTGGATTGCAGCTCTACTTATACTACTATTACAGTGGCTGTACCCTAGAGTCCCGTGATCACATGTTCCTTCCAGAATATTCTATGATCACCTGACCTTGTCACATGATTTGACTTACTGAGTCCCCACCCTATTTATATTCTTACTCTATTGTATACTTTGAGGTTTTGGATTAAGTGTTCAAATGCGTGGGAAACCTTTTCCTGTTTGGGGCTCTCATAACAATAAGAGAGTTGAATAGGATATTGAGGATCAAAAGCAAGATATCAATGGCATTCCACCCTTAGACAAATAAACAAACAGAAAGAGTTAATCAGGAGTTGGAACAGTACTTAAGGATGTTTATCAACCATAGGCAGGAGTAGTGGCCAGATTGGTTAGGAATAGCAGAGTTCACATACAACAATAAAGTGCACTTAAGTACAAAGACGTTACTCTTCAAGGCAAACTATAGACAAGATCCTAGGATGGGGTTTGAAGTAAGAAAGAAGGAGAAGTATAAAGGAGCAGAGAAATTTGTGACAAAAATGAAAGAGATTCAGGATGAAGCACAAGCAGCACTAGGAAAAGTGCAAAAGGAGATGAAGGAGTATGCAGATAGAAAAAGGGCAGAAGTCAATGAATATAAAGTAGAAGATCTAGTGATACTAAGCACTAAGGATCTGAAATATCAGATGATTAAAAGAAGAACAGAGAAGTTGACAGAGAGATTTATAAGACCTTATAAGATCAAAAAGATTATATTAACAAATGCAGTAGAGCTGGAACTGCCAGCTACTATTAAAATACATCCAGTAGTCAATGTTAGTAGGATATGAAGATATGTAAAGCAAGTAAAGAGACAGAAAAAAAAGCAGCCTGTCCTAGTTATAATTGAAGAAGAAAAAGAATAGGAGATAGAAAGGATATTGAATAAATAATGGATTAGAGATAAGGATAAATATCTAGTACAATAGAAGGGATTTATAGTAGAGTTGAATACTTGAAAAGGAAAAAAAAACCTGGGTAATGCAAAAGAGGTGATAGAGGAGTTTGAAAAGGAGTACAGAAAAGATATGGAAGATATCAGGAGGTATAATAAGGAATATTGGGCAAAACTAGAGAGAAATTGGAGATGTTGAAAAGGAGATAGAATTAGAGAGCAAAGAACAATGGAGACAATTAAAGAGAAAGAAGAAGAAATCAACCAGGAAAATTCCAGACTTAGAGAATAGATAGAAGATGATGACAATAAAATAGGAAATATTAGAGACCCATACAATGAATTGTGAAAAATCCTTAGGATAAGGAATCTTAAGAGAAGAGTAGTGTCATAACTTGGCAAAACAGCTAAGAAGAAGTGTGGGAAAGTATCATATGATAAATGTCACACATCACAAGTCATATATTAGGATGTCATAGTATCACATCACATAATGGAGTCATATAATGAGTGTGGGAGAGTAGTATACAGACTATGTAATAGTTGTATAAGTAGTGTATAGAATCCAATGAAAACTCTATTGAGTTCTCCTTATCAACTCAAACTTAGAGGGTAATTAAGTTGTCTTAGACTAAGTTACTACATACAATGGACTACTAGCACAAGGTTTATAAGACAAAAGCTACTACTTTATCTACCAACACTCAATTGCAAGTTCTGGTCTTGATTACAGTACCTAAGCTTGGTACTATATCTCCACCTTCAGTCTCTAACTAACTGATAAGTTTCCTTAAGCCTAGGGCCTGGCTATGTCATAGTAGTTCTGAGTTATGTTACTTAGATACCAAGGAAGATAAAAGAATAAGAAGTGGCAGGGCTCTGTGATGAACAGTGCTGATGAAGGAATCAAGTTCTAGTGTAAGACTTAGACTGTAACGTCTTAGATCTACTCCTTGTCATAAACTTCATTCAGACCATAACTCCAGAAATACTCAACCAGTTTTGACAATCTAAATGGCCACCAAAAGCCCTTAAGAAGACCTTTCAAACGGTACCAAAAACATCTCAAGGCAATCAGTATTCATTGAGTTATCAGCAGATCAGTTAGTGATTACCAAGTCACCAGACACTAAATTGCTGATATCTTGGGAACCACTTAATGTAATTGTTTGCTTCAATGACCATCATGAAGCTCTCTTCAATGTGCTTCTTTCAGCTATAAATAGATCCCAAGATGATAAGATCCCATGGAGATACAAGGTCCTCATTGTTTGTACATGACACTGATTTTTATCTATAAATTATCATCTGTTCTTGAATAGAACAAAGGACTGCTCTAAGATGGTTAGGTTATCTCTATTTCAAGAACAATAGCACTCCTATATATAGAACAATAGGTAGTGATTATATAGTAGGCTGTCCTTGTGCACAGACTACTATAATCATGTATTTAAGAACTATATATCTGAGGATAAACCTCAGACTTAACAATATCTTTTGCTACTGTCTAAACTTTGCTTTTTTGAGCCTTTTGATTATTAAATTATCAACTCACAAATCAGTAAGTGGTCATTTGTGATATTCCTAGTCTAAGTTGACAAGGAGAACTCAATAGAGTTCTCATTTGATTGCTATATACTACTTATATATATTTTTTTATTTACTTCTATTTATAAAGTCCTACACATCTCTTTTGAGTTATTCCCTCTTGTATGTCTGTTGATTTCCTAATTAAATGAAAAGAAAAAGAAAAGAAATATAAATAATAACTTAACTATTTGGCTAAGTTATAACACTAGTAGTCGATGGAGTTCTCTTATAAATAAAGCTATGAACTGGGGTCTGCAATCCAAGATTACACATCCAGGCAGCTCATAGAGTTTCTATACCTAGTGCAAGAACAACCTCACTATTCCTTCTACAGTTACTATTGTATATGTCAGAATGAAGTGGGCTCTTTTGGACACAGAGTCCACTACCATCATAATAGTATCATACCCAGAGAATTTGGAGAGTTTGACCATGAAATCAACACTGAAGGTGTCCCACCAAGCTTTTGAAACCAGAATAGAATAGAGCTCTCTGACCAGAGGCCTTCTTATGGCCTTTATGCAGAAACAAAGGTCACAAGTGCTTATGTACTGTTTTATGTACCTTAATATTTGGGGCCACCAGTAGTTTTAGGATACCAGCTCTAATGTTTTCCATCTACTAGGGTCCTATGACCTTGGTGTCATGGCATAAGAAGACTATCTTCTTGTACAAGTCTGGGGTCTAGAGCACATAGATCTTTTCTTAGAAGTAGAACAGACTATCTATGTTTGACCACTCCGAAAAGTACACTGTCTTGGTAGCAGAGTGTTGGAATTCTTAGGCAGCCCTTGCAACTGGCTATTTAAGGTCTCTAGAATGGTTACCTTTGTAGACCTTGGACAGGATACTCTATTCTGCTCCTGTAAGCTCTACTCTTTCTAGGACGTGAACAGCCAGGAACTCCAGACAGAGTAGTACTACATTCTTATTGTTAGAGGACCTATTGCTATAGTCTTGTCTCCACAATAAGATATCTGGTTTCCCCATGGATTGCCCTGGATAGTAATAGAGGGTGAAGTCAAACTGTGCTAGGTAAAGAGACCAATGTACTTACCAGTGGTTTAGTTTCTTAGCAATCATGAAATATTCCAGGTTCTTGTGGTCTATCACAAATAGCCACTTACTGATTTGTGAGTTGATGATTTAATAATCAAAAGGCTCAAAAAAGCAAAGTTTAAACAGTAGCAAAAGATATTGTTAAGTCTGAGGTTTATCCTCAGATATACAGTTTTTAAATATATGATTGTAGTAGTCTGTGTACAAGGACAGCCTACTACATAATCACTACCTATTGTTCTATATATAGGAGTGCTATTGTTCTTGAAATAGAGATAACCTCACTATCTTAGAGTAGTCCTTTGTTCTATTCAAGGACAGATAATAATCTATAGGTAAAGATTAATGTTATATGCAAGCATTGAGGATCTTGTATCTCTATAGGATTTTATCACTTCAGGATCTATTTATGGCCAAAAGAAGCACATTTAAGAGAGCTTTACAATGGTCATTGAAACAAATGATTATATCAAGCAGTTTCCAAGATATCAGTGATTTAGTGTCTGGTGACTTGGTAATTGCCAACTGATCTACTGATAACTCAGTGAATACTGATCATCTTGAGATATTTTTGGTACCATTTGAAAGGTCTTCTTAAGGGCTTTTGGTGGCCATTTAGATTGTTGAAATTGGTCAAGTATTCCTAGAGTTATAGTCCAAATGAAGTTTGTGATATAGTTTATCCAGATTTCTACTGGATTGGCCACTCTTTCCAGGAAATGCCTTTACTCTTCTAGTACATGGATGATAGCAAGCATCTTCTTGTCATAGATCTTATAGTTTTGTTCTACTAGAAACAAGGACTTGCTGTAAAACACCACTAGCTGCTAGTTGCTATCTTTTATAGAGTATTGGGACAAAACTGTGTTCATGGCATAGTCTGAGCTATCTGCTTCAATCCAGAAGAGTTCTAAGTCTTGAGGTAAGACTAATACCAAGGTAGAAGTTATGGCCAGTTTGAGAGCTTTGAAGATAGTCTGTTCCTTGTCTCCCCACTCCTATATCCAATTAGAGCATGTCAGGTTGAAAAAGAGTCAGGCTATGGCCAAGAAGTCTTGGATAAAACACCTGTAGAAGTTAATAAAACCCAGTAAGACTTGAATATCAGTCCACAACTCTGGAGTGGGCTATTCTTGGACTCCAGCAATCTTAACAGGATCCATCGAGACCTTATTTTCTGATACCACTAGGCTTAGGTACTCAATGCACTTCTTCTGGAACTCACACTTCTCTGAATAGAAACAGAGCTTGTGTTCTGCGAGGATCTCTAGTACTCTCTAGACAGCCTTGGCATACTGTTCAATAGTTCTAGTGAAGATAAGAATATTGTCCAGGTATACTACCACTATCACTTTGGTAATGAGGTCCCTGAAAATGTTGTTCATCATTATCTGGAAGATGGCCAGACTATTAGTTATTCCAAAGAACATGACTAGAGGCTTGAACAGGTCATAGTTAGTATAGAAGGTAGCCTTCTACTTATCTCTGGGCTTGATGCACACATTGTTAAAACCCTAGCAGATATCTAGCTTGGTAAAGTACTTGGCTCTGTGGAGCTGTGATATGAGTTTGGAGATAAGGGGTAAGGGATACTTGTTCTTCACTGTTATAGAGTTGAGAGCCCAGTAGTCCTGTACCAACTGGAGTGTTAACACTAAGTTGTGAAGACTCAAGGTTTACCCAAGGTAGATGTTCAGAAAGAACTCAATAGAGTTCTCTGTTGAATTTTTCTAGCTACTTATACAAATGTCTATTGGTCTGTACACCTGTCTCCCACAATTACATGACCCTTAGTAATAACTATATATATCTTACATAATCTTTCCTACACTATTTATATCTTTCCCACATTATATTTCTAGATGTTTCCTATCAGATTAATAAATGCATGGGAAATAGTTTCTTCTTTAGAAACTGTCTCATAACACTAGTTTCCTGGTTTCAAGTATAATGTCAGTAAGTATTTTGTTTTTTCTAATATTCTATGAATATATAATTAGTTTATGAGAATTCATGTTTTATTACTATCTACAGCTAGACAAGTTGAGTTGACTTTGATTTCTCAAGTCTCTTGAGCTTTTTTTGAGTGCTATTCACAGTTGAATCTATGTTAAGACTCTAGACCACAAGGGTAAATATATGCTTCAACCTTGAGTCTATGTCAATACTTAATATCTCTTTGCCTCTCTATAAAGGGTCTGGTTAAGGTTTTCAGAAGAGTTATATTAAAAGAATAAATATTGAGGCTTTTAGTCACACTCCACAAGTTAGTCCTAAGACTAAAGAGAATATAGGGTTCCAAGAGAAGTAGGTTTTCAGATAAACCATAGAGAAAGAAAACTTACTGTTCCTTTCTCTTTCTGGATTGTATTTATTCTAACTAGTAATATCACAGAAACTACTATCCTAAGTACTAGTAAGTAACAGTGAGTAACTAGTTGAGTCAGAGTTTATAAATGGGTTAGTCTAAGGTTTCCTTATTTATCCTAAAGTTTATAACTATAATAAGATTTGTCTATAATTACTCTAAGGTTTATCCAATGTTTTCCCTTTTAGTCCAATATCTATAATTAGTCCAATCAAGTCTGAAGTCCTAACCTTAATGTGCTGACATATCATCCATTATCTTATCTTTGTCTCCCTCATCTCTTATCACTATCATTTTCTCTACCATCCACTCGTTATCAGTCCAGGGCTGATAATAGTCATAATCCCAATGTAATTCCATAACAATCTATGTCTCCAGAATAGGCACTTGTTGTCATCTGCCATATAATTGTCTTTGTAGTTGATACATTTGAAGATATGAGGACATGATAGGTTTTTTATTGTCTCTAGACAGAGTGGATTAGTTTTATCATTGGCTTTATAATACTATGCCATGTCTCTATAGTGTTTGAGTTTGTGTGGTCCACTGTATTTTTTGCACTTAGATCTATGAGCTCTACAGGCAAAGGTAGAGTGATCCTATTTCTAGCAGTTATAGCATTGTAGAATACTGGGGTTTATGTTGATATCCCTTATTATTGCAATATACCTACTATAGTTAAAAGAGCAGTTAATTAGTGACTTAGCTTTAGTGCTATTTTGAGTATCCCAAATGTTGATCTAAACAATGGCTATGTCAAACTTGGATGATACTTTAATAATATAAGGTTTTGATACTAGATTAGTTTTATCAAAAAGATCTATGTTCTTGAGATAATTAGTGATTTTCTCTGAGTTGAGGTTAGTGCTATCACTTTGTATAAATAGAATACCTATGATTTTAAGATTGGACTGTGGGAGTCTATGGAAGGAGGAGTTATTGATATTTGCTTCTTCAATAGTTTTGATGTAATTGCTGATAATAGTAAAATCTTTGTTACTAGATACTATGTTAGTTAAGATACTGATACCTTCTATGATGGGGCAGAAACATTCAGTTTGGGTTGCAGATTTGATTGCTTTGAGTTGGGAGTTGATATGACCAACATGGGTATAGGTATCTTTCATAACAATTTAACTTTGTTTCTTGCTGAAAGAAATGATTGTCTGTTTTCTCAAAGGGCCTTTAGTTGTAATTTGGACCTTTTTGATCTTAGGGGCAGCAAAGACAGTCTGGTGCATTTTTAAGATTTTTTTATTGAAGAGTACTAGGAAAGCTTCCTTGATGTAGAGGATATTGACTACTATATTTGTAGTCTATGTAAAAGTGCAACCAGGAAGCTTTAATTCATGGGTTTTTATAGCTATTTTTGATTTTTTTCTTATTTCATTTGAAGGTCAAGGGGGTAACAAGGGAAGAGTTTTCCTGATGGTCAGGTATTTATTATTATCTTGTATGACATGAGAAGGGTTTTCCTTTGCATTTCCTTTGTTGAATTGAGCTGAGATATATTATTGGAATGACTTGTTGTTATTATCTGCAGGAATGCTGTCCTATCCTGATTCATAGATAGCTGATAAAAAATCCCATATAGTATATCCAAACTCTGCAATTTGAATGATATCTTTGATAGTCTTGTTTCCTAATAGTCTTTACCTCATGAAGGTTGCAATTCTCTGAAACAAGCATGCAATATGCAATATTACTGGTATCACTAGTGAAAAACTCATTTGTACCAAATAAAGAGATTGATAAAGAGTTACCATCCCATAGTTGGGAGTCTGTAGGTTGATTTGCTTGGTAAAGTATAACAGATGGAGACAGCTTTAGTGAAGCAGGTATTGTATCTATGTTGAGGCCTTAAGGTATCTTAGTGCTTGTGGTAGGAATTCTGTTGTCAATAGAGGAATTGACATGACTTAGTTGAAGATGTTCCTCTTCTTCTACTTGTTCATCCCAGGTCTTGTTATCTGACTAGTTACATGTTCTCTTAGTATAGTTAATAAATAAAATATATGATTCCATGAATATATCTCTTTGTCTATTGGTTAATGGTGATATCGATTGTTCTCAGGGGTTAGTGCTTTTATACTCTATTAGAGTTGAGATTAATGGTTTATAGTTGGTGGGTTGTGGAATTTGGAAACTGTATGTATTCACTAACTCTTTACTGGGCACTACCATATAAGATGGTAGTACAAGAAAAAGAGGCAATTTTGGGTAGTAAGGTCCTCTTACAATTACTATGATTTAAAGTATTTAACACTGAACTCTGGTAGTTATTCCCTAGTTTGTTTTACAACTTAGCCTCCAAGAAATCAAGTTCCTTCTTCTGAATCACCCTCCTTGAGATAATAAGCCAGTTAGGAGAGTGCTGAAGACTAGCTTCTACTCTCAAAATCTCCTATTTGGTCTAGACTTAATATTATATACAAAAAGTAATATATTAGCATTTACCTAGTAAAGGAGCAATTTGGAACCTATGCTTTACTAAAAAAAATGACAAAGAGTATAAGAGTAATAAGCAGAGCATTTTTAGATAAAGCAATATAGATATATAAGTAGAGCAAATGACAAAAAGAATATAAAATTTACTCTATTAGTTATATACAAACATTAAGGACCTTCTATCTCTATGGGATTTTATTGCCTTAGAGTCTATTTATAGCTAAAAGAAGTGTATTGAAGAGAACTTCATAGTATATATTTAACCAAACAATTATACTTGGTAGTTTTCAAGATATCAGTAATTTAGTAATTGGTACCTTAGTAAGTGAGGAATATGAATCTAGCAGCAACATAACTATCACTACTGCAATTAGGGAGTCCTTTAGATCATGTCCAAGAATCTTAAGTCTATTGGTCTTTTGATATTTGACTAAGTTGATTTTCCATTGGGACAGTATCAAGGAAGATATACCTAAAAATTTCTCCAAGCAACTGAACTATCATATATTGTCCCTTTCCTTCATAGCACTCTTCCAAGTAGTTTCATACCTCTGATGCCAAAATGTATAGAATAATAGCACTGAGTGGCTCCTGCTTTAAATTTAGGGTAATCTCTGCCTTAGTCTGATAATTGTATGTCTGTGACTTTTCATAAGCAGTAGTAATAGCAGGTTGGTCCTTCAGATCTATAGCTATTTCTGGTAGATACTGTTCAGTCCCTTGGACAATTCCTGTCAGACCCCTGAGAAGCAGAATGGTTAAGACTCTGAACTTCCAGTCATGGTAATTTGACCCTGTGCCATTCAAATGAGGGATGTCATACATGCAGTTAAATATAGGGTCCAGATTTGTGTTTATCTCAGTATGACATATGGTTTAAAATAATTTAAGTTCTTCTCTTCTGTTATTGATTTAGGCGATAAGGCCCATAGCCTTCTATTACAGCCAGAGATTGACAGAAGCTGTCAGACAAAAGTCTCAGTTCCTGTAAACACTGAACTGAGGTTTCTAAGTTGAACTACGTGGCACAACTACGTGCTTACCAAGCATAAACTAGATAATTGATAAAAAATGATGAGTAACATGGAGACGAAGAAGAACATGAACCGCTTCACTTTACAACAGCTGTCCTATTATCAAGAACACAGTCCTCCGAATCTTGACAAATTACATCAGCTCCACGTCTATACCCCAACCCTCAGTCCCAGGCTTCGTGAAAGAGAATGTAATGAGTCAGAAAAAAGTCAGAGAAAATGACTAGAGGCGCAGGGGCCAATATACTACTCTGAGATCTGCAAGCCTGCAATACACTGACGCAATTGCGCTTGAAACCCCTTTTTCAGCAACCTCACCTCTCTTTAGTATGACCCTCCGAAAGGAGTCGGAAGACGTTCGCGAAATTGAGCGGATATCCCTTCCAGGTTGATGCAGATCGAACGAGAGTGAATAATAAAGCAGTGATGATCACATCCAACACAACTGTAACAATGAACAACTCTTTGGATGTTGTCAAAGCCAGTTGTTGCTCCTCTCCTAAACCGGGAACAGGCGCCAAGTCAAAGGTAGGATCAGTGCTTGTTCCAACCTGGCGGTACCCGTCGATGAAAGCTTTGGCTGCGGAGCTCATGTAGTCATTCATATTCTTATTGATGGATGGGATATCCAAAGGTGCTATGTCATGTGCGTTGTTCCAACCGACAGAGCTATCGGTCATAAACATATGTGCAGCGACACTGTTGACCAAGTTGTATCCCTCGAGAAAATCAAGTTCAACAAGTGCATCCTGGAATGCATTCGAGAAGATAAGGTTTGCTGTAGTAGAGGGAAAACTGCCATCAGGTGGCTGTCCTGAAGATATGACATTGACGGTTCCATCATTTTCTAGACGAACACGGCCACCAGATATTTTGGGCTGTGCGTCGCACAAAAGAACACTGGCAAGAGGACCGGCTAGCCATGTATCCGACCATGTAATGCCAACACTTCGCTCCACGGAAGCAGCAGGTAAATTATCCAGATTAATTGCAAATCCTGCTGTTGGAGACGTGTTGTCGTGAAAAGAGGAATTTCCCCCGATGAATAAGTAACCACCAGTGCTTGTGTTCATCATGTTGGTAAGAGAAAGGGGACTAATACTGGAGCCTGAAAAAGCTAGTATCGTCAGAACCTCCCATCATTTTGCCTATCATGGAACATACGTGGCACCATCGGACCCTCACTCCCAGGGATGAGAGCAGTACTCCAAAATTGCCCTGCAGCAGAAATGAATAGGCCGACTTCGTTGACGATGATAGATGCGACTTCCCAGCGACAGTTGTGATGAAATTCGACGATGTCAGTATTATACTCTAGGGCCCTATGGGATTTGTTGGAGGGCGGTAAAGACATCAGTGTGTTCGCGGGAAGCTTCAGCCCGAATTGAGCAAGTCCAATTTTTTCTTGCTTAATGATGAGAGCGGCACGTGTTCTGGCGTCAAAGAAATCGCTGAGATTGCCAATCTGAACAATAGTCGGAGCGGCGATCATCGTAGTGCTCATTGTCCCAGGTGCAAGTTGGCCAAGCACCATAAGGGTTAGTGAGGCTAGGAAAGCAAGTTTGAATGTGCTACTGGCATGCTTTGAAAGACAATGTAAGGTGCGGTCGAGCAATCCGGAGTCAATAGTTGACACTCTGTCAGTGGTCCCAGAAACAATTTGTTCCAATTGAACAGACCACTCTCGACTGAAAGCATCAATGGTGATTTTTCCACCAGCAAAAACTGCCAGACTATGCCATACGATGGAGATGACAGTGAGGCCACCTTTGACTCCAGAGTCGCTGAATCCGAGTGTGAGGGGTAATGGTCTAGCTAAGCACACGGAAGCTAAAGCAATGAAACCGGCTTCAATCAAGCAAAATAGGAGGAGACGGATGCGAAAATGGACTATATTCTTTTTGCCTACTCCGAGTCGTGGTTCGGGTGTGGTGTTGCGTGAATCGTGTTCTTCATCATTTTGTAGGAGATTCGCTGTTTGCGATTCAGATGTCGAGATAGGACTCATGATGAGGGCGGCTTATGACAACAACAGGAAAGTGCGTCCAATTTATACATTTCTTGTCCTGTGGAGGTAACATCAGAGAGACCAGTGCTTGGGCAGTGTTGACAACGTTGCGGTCACGGGTCCCACTAAAAAGGTAGTTCTTTAGTCAGAGGCTGTCCTGTGACTCTCAGATCCCACGGGTAATTGTGCTCTGGTAGAAATACTAAGTATAGCTTGATGTCTACCCGTTCATTATCCTATCACTCAGTAGGTCAAGGGAAGGGAGGACCAGAAAACATATGGAGCATTTTTTTCGAATATACAAAGTCTAGGATCAAATATCTAGGAAAGATAAAAGCAAATCAACAGGAACAAACACAACACGCGTCCAAGAAGCGCGAACACTCATTAGCAGATTAATTTCATCCGTCTTTTGTTTCTCCAGTTGTAGATATGGTCGCAACAACAACAGAGCAGGTAAGTCTATTACTTGACCCTTTGTTCCCATGAGCATCAGAACTGATCAAATTTCAAGTTGACAGCGCTCGCGAGTACCACCGTCAGTACGTCCCTTCTGCACCGTCAAGGATGTGTTATACGCTTAATTATTTCAAATCTCATTTCTTGCTCTCTTGCCATTTCGCGGTTCACGATCGTGTGGATCAGTCGTTCATCCTCTCGTCCTCCTATCCGTGACCGATCACCATGCCAGATTAGTGTCCCGAAATTCACACAAAAGAGTTGTTGGTGTTCTTCTAGGACAGGACAATGGGAAGACGATCAATGTCGCAAATTCTTTCGGTATTCCTTTCGAGGAGGATGAAAAGGACAGTAAAACATGGTTTTTGGACCATATCTATATTGAAGGGATGTACGAGATGTTCAAGAAGGTGAATGGTGAGTCTTTTTCAACCCTGAATACAAAAGGTTGGATTGGAAGATGTATCCCAGCTAGGGAAAGAATGATAGGATGGTATCATACAGGGCCCAAACTACGCGCTTCAGATCAGGAGATTAATGATCTCTTTAAACGGTTTATTGCCAAACCTG
>Ga0153989_1000030_pt1 | contig 36941 bp, 15 predicted proteins | sample TSNC073MetaG_FD_104701 | JGI IMG/M metagenome (GOLD analysis project Ga0153989, IMG submission 104701) | Attine ant fungus gardens microbial communities from North Carolina, USA - TSNC073 MetaG | ecosystem: Host-associated > Fungi > Mycelium > Unclassified | place: USA: North Carolina, Jones... | reverse complement strand
ATATAAGTGCTAAATATCCAAGTCGTGCTAAATCATAAGTGCCTAAAATCTAAATCATAAGTGCTTAATTTTAAGCTAAATATAAATCAATATCAAGGTAAAAAATTTAATATAAGTTTATATCAGGGTAAAAAAATCTAAGTCATCTTAATATTACTCTAAAATCTATAGCAAGGTCATGCTTAATCTAAATCTTAATCTAAATCTAAAATAAAGTCATAAATCCTAGTATATATCTAACTTTCTAAGTCACTTTATCTTAATCTTAATCTTTATCTTAATCTAAATCTAAATCTAAATATCTAAGTCGAGGTAAGACATAGCAAATAAAGCCTAAAAAAAAAGGTATTCATAATTTATATAATAATTAGATCTTATACTTAGTTTATAATATTAGTTAATTCATATATTATATATAATCAATTTAAGTCTAATTATCAATATTAATAAAAATATAAGTGCTAAGTCGAGGCAGTTAAATTATCTATCCTGAATAAATCTAAAAAAAGTTACAGTAAAGTATCTAAGTCGTGGCAGTTAAAGTTAAAGTATCAATCTAATAATCAGTATTATACAAAGTAGCAGTTTAGTAGGATTAATTAAAATAATAGAAGTCTAAATATAAGTATCAATATAAATATAAGCATAAGTATTAGACAAATAAGTAGTTTAGTAAGATGAGGATAAATAATCTACGTAGGATGAGAACTACTATGATCAGTATAATAATCAGTATTATAATCAATATCCTTAATAAAATATAATTCCAAAGGTACAGGCAGGGTCTTTATTAAATAAGCTAAAATTGCTATTACTATATTTATAATTTATCTAAAAACTTATAATTTATCTAACTTTTAGAATTTTATCTAATGACTTCTACTAAAATTACACAAAGTTAAATTCTGCTAACCTTAAATCATACAATATATTAGCATATATCAGGAAAATACAAAATAATACAATATATTAGCATATTTTCAGGAAAAATTAGTATTAATTCTATTTTAAAAAAGTCCTACTTATAAGATTTAATAAAATATAAATAAAATAACATACTAATATAACATTATAATAATAAATAAATAAGCTTAAAAATTCAAGTAAAAAGTCTAAATTTAGAATTTAAAACTAAATTAATTACTTATCTTTAATTGAAGGAAATGCTCTAACAAAAGCAACAAATTTTTAGTTTTTTCATTTTAACTCCTAAATTAAAACAGATGTATATATCTAAGATTTATATTCTTACTTTAAAGTACCTAATCCCGAGCCTAAATTTGAATTAGTTGGAAAATTTAAAGCCAAATTCTTTAATAGATTAAAAACTTAAACTTAAAGCTCAATAAAATAAATTAAAATATTAAATATATAAAATTTAAGATAATACAAACAAATTAACTCCCCTCCCAAACCAAATAGACAATATTAAATAGACAAAAAATATTACCTAAATTTAAAAAACCAAATTAAATAAAATAATATATAAAATATATAGATCAAACTAAAGCCTAAGAAAAATATATATAAGCTCGAAAATAGATCTAAATCTAGTGTTTTTTAAGACTAAGGCCTTTTAATTTTATTAATTTAATAAGTACCTAACTTTTAAAATAATTCTAACCTTAAAATTTTGATATATATAAGTACTCAGTACAGTCTAATGGGCATATTCAAATAAAATCAACAGTTATATATATAAGTGCTATCTAACCACAAAAGTAAAATCTTTTTTTATTTATTAATAAATCTTACAGATACGGATTTACACGTGCGCCCCACAAAACAAGCCCAAACGCTAGCTTTTGTTTTTGGTTAAACTAGAAATAAAACTAAATTTTCTAGGGATTAATCCTACGTATACTAACCCAATCATATAAATATAATTATAAATTCTAGTATACTAAAACTAATTATCCTTTGATAAGATCTAAGTCGAAATCTATAAAGTGCTAAATCTAAGCAAAATTCTTAACAAATTCTGAACAAATTAATATCTTAAACCAGTATTTTTATACAGTAATTTAAGGTCTTTTATAATAAATATTTAAATGCTTAAAAGAAGGAATTATAACCCCTCCAAACCTAGCGCAAATGCAACAATAACTGCGCAAAATCTTTTTTATATTTTATTTATTTTATAAAATTATTCTAGAGAGACGCGGAAATTAGTTCTTTTATTGATATTCTCTTTATTTAAAATTTTTTATAAAATTACTTTATACTTTGTATTTAATGGAGACGCGGAAATTATTATTTTTAATTTTATTATTAAGTTAATTAGTATCCGGTGTTAAGGGACGCACAGCGTAATAGCTTATTATTTATTTAATTAGTTTATTTTAAATATAAAATTTAGTTGTTGTTTAAGTACGCGGATCGGACTAGTTTATTATTAATTTTTATTATTAATTTATTTATTTTTATAAACTCTATATATTATATCTTAGCCTTTATTAAAGTATATTATATCGGTCTTTTAGTTTAATGGTAAAACCCTAGATTTTTATTCTACAATCAGGAGTTTGATTCTCCTAAAGATCAATATATATATTTACTAATTAATTTAGTCGACTTAGTTTAAAAGGTCAAAATAAGTAACTTGTAATTACAAGAAGCAGGATCATTTCCTGCCGTTGGCAAACTTAAATATATTTATTTCTTATGTTTATTTCTTAAAATATAGGATGTAGTCTAACGGAAAGACACTATTTTTTGGGTGTAGTAATGATTGTTCGATTCATTCCTTCCTAGTTTATACTATTTATTTTAAATTAATATTGATAATTATATGATTCAAACCTATGACTAATTGATTTAAAGTTAATCACTCTTACCACTGAGTTAAATTCCCTTTCTTTTTATTAATATATTCACTCCTATAACATTATTATTATTTATTAGGATAAACTTCTATTGTTATTATTTAATAGGACAAACTTCTATTGGCGCGGTGTGATTGATTGCTAATCGTCTTAGTTTTTCTCATAGGAGTTCGAATCTCCTTTTGTCCGTTAATTTAATTATTCTAGATTTACCTTTTATGAAATTAATTAAAGGCGAGTTTTTATATACTTAGTATATATCTTGTTTATAATACAATGAATACAAATAGTCAATTAAGAATAGTAATTAAATACAAAGTTTAACTTACAGTGTTATTGTAAATATATATTTTACTAACTCTATATATTTTATCTTATCTTTTATTTTGTTATATTTTAAATGGTAGGAACCTCTATTCTCATATTTAAGAGATAGTGATAATTTCATGTTTATTTATATATTTATTTAATCTTAAAAACCAGTTTATCATTTCTTATTTATTAATAACATTATATTCTCATATTTTTAACTTAACTTAACCTTTTCTAAGTTTTATATTACTTACTTATCCTTTAATATATATTTATATATTTATTTTTCTAACTATTTTTATATATCAAATTATTGGGCTATACAGAAGCTGGCTTTATATTTATATCATATTTTTATTTAACTTCACTTAATGATTGATTCCTCTGTTTCAAGTTGACAAGCTGTTATTCGTTTACTTTTTCTACTAATGCTAAAGATATTGGTACTTTCTATCTAGTATTTGCTTTATTTGCTGTCATAGTTGGTACTGCTTTTTCAATACTTATTCGTATAGAACTTACTGGACCTGGTGTTCAATATCTTAATGGAGATCATCAAACTTATAATAGTGTAGTAACTGCTCATGCCTTTGTAATATTCTTCTTTATGGTATACTTTATATTGTATAGCCAAGTTATTATATAATATATAACTTATATATTGCTATGTGCCGAAAACTCAATTAGCTAAAGGAGCTACATCAATAAAATAATTGAAATTGGACAATCGGAAGGAAACTAAATCTAGTACTCGTATTATATCTATTACCAGCTAGAAAATAGTATTTTATGAGGCTACATGCAAAACATTCTTTAAAAGAATTGGATGAAAATATAGTCATAATTAAATGTATACCCGCAATAGTATGAGGATTTGGTAACTATTTTTACCTGTTATAGTATGTGCTCCAGATTAAATAGTCTATTTATTCTTATTTCGTATTTTACTAGAAATAATTGCAAAACTCTTATTGTTTCATTATTTATGATTATTTGTAGCTTAGTTTAGGATTTTTATAATTTACCTAAGAAAGTTAAACGACTAACTATATTATAGTTTTATACAAAACCCTATTTCTATTATTAGAAGAAAAACATAGTTTAAACTTGATTTAAATTTTAAGTTAATACTTTATTTGATAGCATTTCCACGACTTATTAATATTTAATATTGGCTTCTACCTCCATCTCTAATACTACTACTTTTTAGTGATTTTTGTTGAACAAGGTGCTGCTACTGGATGAACAGTATGAGTTTTATTTATATGCTGTTTATTTTATAAATGTGGTTATATGCATAGAATTTTATCATTTATTAAGTTTAATCTGCAGGGTATTTTATATACCCCTACTCACTAAATGCCAAACATACCTAAATAAGGTAAAGTTATAGTCCTTATTATTAAGTTATCCTCCTCTAAGTACTCTACAAAGTCATTATGGTGGTGCTGTTGATCTTTCTATTTTTAGTCTACATCTTGCCGAAATTTCAAGTATGCTGGCTGCCAGGAACTTTATTACTACTATTATTAATATACGAAATCCTGGTCTAACACTTAATTAACTACCTTTATTTTGTAGGGCCAACTTTGTAACTGCAAATCTACTACTTCTTAGTCTACCAGTACTTGCAGGTGCTATTACGATTCATTATTACATTGTCTTTATATTCCCTCTTACTCCCATTATACCACTTATTTCTAAGAGTAGGTAGTATAAAAGTACTAGAAAATCTGTATACCGTCAAATTGATCAATGTACTGATCTTGTTGTATGGAATGGTACTTCAACTCTTGGTAGTACTGTTAATTAGAAAATTTCTCATCTTGTACGAATGTCCACTGGACTAACTAGTTTTCACCTTGCTGCTGTAGTAGGTCTACTTCTAGGAGATGCTTTTTTTTTTTTGCTACTAATAATAATATGCAAACTGCACGAATCATTTTTGCTCAAAGCCTTGATAAATTCAATTACTTTTGGTTTGTATGAAATATTTTTTACCCGTTTTGTAATGCTATATCTTTTATTATTTGGGGTTTCTTAAACTAGCTGGCAAAATATTCTATGCTATTGTCTTTGCAACTCGTACTTATTATGTTTTTGGAGTACTTGGTAAAATATTTATTGAAAATGAAATTAAACGAATTCCACGTGATATCTTCTTTCTGTTCAATGAAATTAGCTTTTTTTTTTTCCTTCCGCACACTTAATTATAACTGAAGGTACTCGCGCTACTTAACACCAAAACCAATTAACTAATAAAATAAAATTATTAAAAAGAATTATTACTGTGCGCTACTCTTTACCAGAACTAACTAATTAATAGTTTAATTTTTTAAAAAGATAAGATTACTCCGTGTATTCTATAATACAAGCTTAAGTAGCTAATACTATTTTATTTTAAATTTGTATATCAAATAATTTTGGTACTTTTTAAGTAAGCGCAGCGGACAACAACTTTTATAATTTATTAATTTATTATTTTACTTTAAAGTAAATTTAGTATGTGGTTAAAGGTATAAATCCTAAGTGGACCTCCTAGTTTACGTATATTTTGTTGATCATATACACCATGAAGTACACAACCAGCAGCAAGGAATAGTAAAGCTTTAAAGAAAGCATGATTAACTAAATGAAAAATAGCACTTTCATATTGACTAAGTCCACAAGCTATAAATAGATAACCTATTTGACTACAAGTACTATAAGCAATAACTCTTTTAAGATTGTTTTGGATAAGTCCAGTACTAGCAGCAAATAAACTAGTAATAGCACCAACTCAAGTTATAACAATAAGAGTAGTAGAACCATATTCGATAATTGGAAAAGAACGAAGTATAAGGTAGAGACCAGCAGTTACTAGAGTAGCAGCATGAATAAGAGCAGAAACAGGAGTAGGCAAAAAAATGTATGTAATGTAAAAAAGTAAATAATTGGACTATATTTATATGAAATTTCATAGTTTTACGAATAGTCTTTTAAGAATTAATTTCTTCAATTTTTGTTGTGTTGTGAATAAAGTAGAGTTTAAAGAGGGGCCTATTAGATAAATAGTAAGTATAGTCTAGTATATTCAAGTTTTTAAAGGATAAGGTTAATTGTATAACTAAATAAAAACACTATGTTATAGTAAATATAAAAAGAAGAGCCTGCGGGGTTAATATAGTAAATATCAAAGAATAAGAGCTATAATTTATATTAAAGTCTAGTAGGAAAATGGGGTTAGTTAAATGACCTAGTTTGTAATACCACTCTTTAGGTATATGTATAAGAATAAGATCACGCACAGTTTGAACACTACTTTTAATAATTCGAATTCGATAAGTATCTTTTACTCTATTAGTCGAGCTAGACCACTTTTAATGTTATAATCTAGCAGTACATTTTGCAGGAGGATGCCTTTAGTAAATGATTAAGTACACAAAAAATAGTTAATTCAATATTATCCCAATATCCAAATTGAATAATTCAATGGAGAAGAGAAAGAGGTCCAAAAATAAGTTTGATTACAGCTGGTACAATTTTAACAAATTTATTAAGATCTGGATCATATCGATATCACATACTATGAAGTATAGTACAAAAAGGATTAGTAAGAGTTGTCAAACTAAAATGTACAGTAGGTAGATTAGGTTGTTTAACAGGATTAGGATATGGAACAGGATTATTACAAGCTAGAGCTGAAAAAGCCACCCTGAAGAAAATATTCGTAACTAGTAGTTTTTATTGTTAGACCAAATCGGGCATTACCACGAATAATACCATTTTTATTTAATGTACTTGGTTGAATATAACCATCACCTAGAAGAGTACCAGTAATACAATGTTTACGATTTATACTAGCACGAAAACCAAAATCATTAGAATCTTTGCTGTTAGTTGTATTAACAATTGAAAATTCAATAATACCGTCATTCTTATAAAGAAAATAAGTCTAAAGACAAAAACCATTCTCATTGAAAAATAGATTATAAATAGAGTAATTTTAAAAAAATAATATTTAGTATGAGCATTATACTCTAATCTAAAACTACCAAAAAGGTAGAAAGGCTCGAGACCCCTCTATTGCATAAAAAGTCATGTATGTAGTCCATTTTACCCAAGGCAGCAAATAGTAGAATAAAACCAATAATGGTAACAGTATCTTCATTAATATTAGGTGAAATACTAAATACAGTACTATAATCAAGGTTACTATTAACAAAGTAAATAGCAAAGAATCCAATACTTAGGAATATATCACCTACATGATTAACAGTTTAAGCTTTAATAGCACTTTTATTAGCTTGAATACGAGTAAATCATAAATTAATAAGAAGATAAGAGGAAATACCGATTCCTTTTCATAAGTTCGATACGTGGCTAGTTATATTTGGAAATGTATAACCTAATTATAAGAACTATATCTTTTATACTAGTTTTATAGTAAATATCTATAATAGTCTTTGAGGGTAGTTTAAGTTAATTTAATTAACCCTGCATAATTACTTTACTTTAAATTAAAGTGTTTTAGCATATAGTGACATTAATATTCCATTTTAGATTAGAAATTTTTGATATAAAAAATATAATCGGCTGAAATAAGAAATTAACCGACAAATCTATTAAAATAATTATCACAAGTAACTAGTACTAGCATAAAAAAGTAAACATACTTAGATATGAAAAGAATCGTTTATTGTGTGGGTCTCCGATTATATAATCAATACTGAAAATATGTACTAGTGAACTTACAACTAGAACAGGAATTAGCATACTTACAGTTAGACTATCAAATACAAATGCTCATGATAAATCCATAAGTTCAAAGTCAATTCAACTAATAAGATTAATACTAATAGGATTTAAACAGATACCTACTTCATAGAAAGCAAGAATAGCTATAACAGCAGAAGTAATAAGACAAGAACAGGTAATTAGATGAGCACCTGAAATACCATTTTTACAAGCAAGAATACCATCAATAGCAATACCTAGAATTAGCAGGAAGAATAAGAAGAGTAAGGAACATTTCAGAGTTAAGACTAATAGATCCACGTACTCGGTAATAAGCAACTAGAATACCTAGTCCAATAGCAGATTCAGCTCCTAGCAATAGCAATAATATAAATACTATAAGTTTTACCTAGAATATCAACGGAACAATAAGAACTAATAAGTACTATAAGTGTCACAGCAAGTAGTAAAATTTCAATACTAATAAGCATAAGAATAATGTTTTTATTAAGTAAAAAACCTAGAACACCAATAAGAAAATGAATGATATTCAATAACAGGATCTATAAACAATAATTCAAGTAAGTAAGCTATAAATAAAGTATGAATTAAAAATATCTCATTAATATAGTAGTGAAAAGGAGTATAAAATAAGAGAATAATAATTACAATAGTTAAAATTTAACCTATATATACTCAAAAAAAGTAAGAATTAGTGGAATTGAACCACTGTTTTTGTTGTGTAAAGACAACGTTAAAGCCTAAATTATTTTTAAACCTTTAAGAAAAGGGGTTATTTTAAATGAAGATCAAGTGTATCTTTAATGTAAGAAGAAGTTAGAATACAAAATACATAAGTTTGAATTATAGATACAGCAACTTCAAGTCCAGATAGAGCAACAAATAGAAAGAATGGAATAAGAGCAACAGTAGCAGTAATAATACCAGATGTATACATAGGTAGTATAAATCCACTTAGAATAGTTAGAAGGCTATGTCTACTTACCATATTACCAAATAGTAGAACACCTAGACTAAAAGCTTTACCAAGATAAGAAATAATTTTAATATGAACAAGCATATGGATAAGAGCAGAAGGTGCACCCTCAGGTACAAAAATAAAGAAATGAAGTTTATGAATACTAATACCTAGAATAGTAACACCAATAAAATAGTAACACTAAGTTCTATACTAACAATAATACTAGTAGTAACTGTATATGAATACATAATATTACCAGAAAGATTAGCAAATAGAATAAAAAGAAAAGTGAATAAATAAAAGGAAGATAAATTTCATTATTAGCACCAATTTGAGCTTTAACAAGACTATGTATACTACCAAAAGTAGATTCAAGAGAAATACTTCAATAATTAGGAATAAGTTTATTACTATTGTTAGCAATAATATGTAGAGCAATAGTAAGTTAAACAGTAATAATAGTATAAAGTCCTAGATTACTAAGAATAAAATTGATATAACCTAGAATAGGAAAATTGATAGACACAAGACTTTTAACTTCGAATTGGTCTATGGGAGAATAAAAATTATAAACATAATAAAGGATAAAATTTTAATTAAAATAACTTAATAGAATAATATAAAAATATAGTAGCAAATAAGGATAACTAGATAGAATTTAACATACAGTTGAAAGACGAGGCTATTGAAATAAGGAGCCAATAAGATTAAAGTTTAGTAATATACATTCGGCTAATAAATAGTTAAAGGAATAGCCATTAATCTTAAATATAGAAAATGTAAAATAGCATAATTAAGACATAAATATGTAGAATGTAGAATAGTTGACTAAGTAAGTAAGTATAGCAAATAAAGACAAATGTTTATTTTTATAGCAGGGCACTTTTATTAGATTAAGAAGAGTAGATCCGATCTATTTGATTAGTTAAGTGCTAAACCATTGACAAGGCAAATCTAATTCTAATAAATTGAACAAATAAGTGTAGTATATAATAAAATGTTAAATATAACAAATTAATAAAATTAACAATCAAAAGAATAAAATTAGATGGTAAAACTACCAATTAGTGAAATATTTAATAATTTATATAAAAAATATCGTAAACATTCCATTTTTTGAAAAGTATCAAATATATGATTACATGGTGGATATAAGTTAAACAAAATTCTTGCAAAACTCTTAAAAGTTAATTAAAATATTAACATATAGTTAAGCCATAGTTTAAATCTTTATCTTTTCTCTCTCTCAAATCCTCCATTGCTAAATACAGAATACACCTTAGTAATTGGTCCTAATTGTAAAAGATTTTATTAGTTCGTTATGCTTACTACTTAATCCTAGGTAATCAAGCTTTGAAAAGAGATGCATTAAAAATAAACTTACAAATATTATTACAGATTGTTTTAAATTTATCGAAGTTATGAGGACAAGATCGAAACATGTGAAATAATTTAAAGCTAAGAAAAATGTTATTCAACGTACATCACTTAAACTAGGAGTGTTAGCTCCACAAGAAGATATTAGCTAATTATTTTAATTAATCTTATTCAAAGGTAAATCTAAACCAAATTTTATTTGAATGAAATATCACCATAAACAAATCCTCCTACTATATAATAGTGTACTAAGAGGATAATTAAATTATTATTATTTTGTTTACAATTATAGCAGATTAGCTATCTTCCTATACTGGACCTTAAAAGATCTTATGGAAAACTTATTGCTGCTAAATACTCTATGCGCTAAAAGAGGTAGGAACTTCCCTTACCTTTATAAAAAAAGACACAAATTAATTGATTACTTTATGTGTTAGTATAGTGATTAGTTTATTTGGTTATTGGTTTATTCTTTTGAGAATTAGGTATGTTATTTATTATTTATTTTATTATTTATTATATTTATTATAACTATTATTTAGTAGGACAGCATTAGAAAATAATAATTTATTAATTATATATGGGTACCGTATTTTTTTGATAATAGGAACTTTATTAATCAATAAGGATGAACGCTAAATAGGAAATGGAGTTTACTACTTAAAAAGGTTTAATATAAAGATAATTAATTGAGTATGTTAGCTAAAATAATTGAATTGGGTTTATTTTAATTATATTAATAATATAGGCAAACAGTTAAAGTTTATTTATATAAAATTGTTAATTATTATAGGTATTTAATAATGAGTTAATAAGCGGAGATGGTGGAAATAATTTATAAATAATATTAGTTATATGTGTAACCTTTCTTAGGAAAAATATTTACATTAGTAATCTTACTTACTTTATCTTACTTTTTAAATGATAGTTTCATTTCTATAAGTTTTATTGGTATAGTATTATCTGTTTTATATTAAATAATAACTTTATTTGTTTAATTTAGTAAATATTATTTGTTTAAATTTAATTAAATAATTAATAACTATAAAGATATTGAATTAAGAGCTAATAGTGTATGGAAATAGGAAGTTAACAAAATGTGTTTAGATTAATATGTGTATTTCTTATGATTTTATATAGTATATAAGTTAGTTTTTAACTTTAGTTTTAAATAATTTAGTTTATTCATAAAATTAATATTTGTTTTTAAAATTTTAATATAGTTAACTAGTTTATTAAATAGACGAATCTATATAAGGTTCCACTCTATTTATATTTTTATTATATACTTATTTAATAAATTAATTTGTTATAGAACTATACTTAACATAGTAAGGTTAATTAATTGATGAATGTATGTAAGGTTTTACTATTAATCGCAATTGAATTTAATGAATTTCAAATATATGAGTACTTGAATTAGAAATACAAGATCCATTTTATTGGATATTAGCTTTAAAGTAAGAATATTAACTAATAAAAGACACTCTGAATAAGCCATTACAAGATAAAATTAATCTAGTTAAAGGAACTAAATAGCTAGCATCATTAAATATAAAAATAGCAAGAGTTAATTGATCAAAATAATCAACAATATTAGAAGTTAGTTCTTTTCCATTATTATATCATAATTCTTGTATTCAATTAAAATTAGAATAATAAAATGTATGAAATCTTATTATTTTCTAACTATTCCTTTTTTACTATAATTAAATATAGGAACAATTGGATTACAATATTCTAATTCAGCTAAATATTTATTAAATCAAAGAAGAATGGAGATATGACTACCTTCTTGATAAACTTAATCTATCACTAAGATATTTACTATGATAATCAGCTTAACTATCTATATATAAAATATAAAATATGAGGTCCAAATCTAGATAAATTCTGTATTAAATAGGAGTTTATTTATAAAAGGTATTAGTATAGTAGGGTTTTAAAGCACGAGTTAGATATTAATGTATTTCTGGTTAGAATAAAAAATAGAACAAAGCAATATATTAAAAAAACATATAAACAATTTTCCGTTAGGACTGTAAACGCATAATTATTAGAAATAGTTATACTTTAAACAGATACAATTTTACGCTATGGGAGTATACGTAGGATTGTTATATCTATTTTAAATTTGTCAGATAAATATCTTTATTCGATTCATTAGTTACGAAGATTAGTGCAAGCTTTCGTGTTAGTTTTCGTGTTAGTAATTTAACTGTGCAGTATAAAACCATAAATTAACCCGCTATTTTAAAATAATTTAATATTATATTTAAAGTATTATTATTGTATTTTTACTTATAAAATTTTAAGAAAAAGAATTTATTATTATAAAGTATTATAAAGGTGTTTTAAATAGTTTGTGTTCAAATATTAACAAAATGAAGTGTTTTAAAACTAATAAGGCAATTCAAGAGAATATTTTAAGTTTTATTTGAAAAGATTATAATCTTGGATATGAATTTTTTTTAGTTAAAGTAGTTAAGTTTAATGAATGTTAATTTTAAAACCAATTCAGTTATAGTGAACAGTTATAGTTTTATATCTATTTTCTATTTCTATTTCTATTTGTATTTCAGTCTCAGTCTCACTCTTCCAAGATAAGTAATTTTATATAAATTAGATTAAATTTAGAAATGATTTAAGGGATAAAATAATAGTTATTATCATAGACCATATAACAAAGTTAGGCCTAGAGTATTTAACTTTATAAAAAGAGATAAGAAATACATAATTGCAAAATATAAATGAAGGCGGTTAAAGTCACTTGCACATATACATAATAAGGTAAACTTTAAATATTTTTTAAATGGATTTAATTAAGAAGATAATAATTAAATAAAATTAGATTAAACTAAAAATAAAAAAAAGGTAAGAAGAATTCCCGCTATACTTAAAGTAAATTGATTATAATTTATAATATTATTTTAAATAGAAATAAAAGATAAATAAAATACCGAATCTTAATAATTAAATAAAATTAGAATCCCTATTAAGAAAATCTTTAGTAAAATTTTTTAAAAAAACAAACAAAAAGTTATTTTAACTAACGCTTATGTACCAAGTATTCATTTAATAAATTTAAGTATTCTTTTCATTAGCTAAATAAACTTTAATAATCTCCACAACTTATTCTACCTTCTGTTTCTTTTATTTTTTATTTTTTGAAATTTTGTCTTTTGTGTCTTTTTGTCTAGCCCTAGGTTTCTTCAATGCTTAAAATTTACCTCAAAGTGAGTCTTAGTATTTTTATACTAGAAATAAAGATATGTGGAAATCAATTATAAAAACCCATTGTTATTTTAAATATTTTTTATCTCAAAATTCTTCGTAGCATATTATAAATTTTATTACTTTTTAATAACATTTTAAAATAATTAAATTAGTCCTTAAGTATTTGCTTTTCTACCTAAAATATGTATTTTTTTATAAAATTTTATTTATTTTATTATTTAATATTATAATTAATAATTTATTGATTTATTGTTAATCCACACCTTTATTTAAAATTGTGTTTTTTAACAGTAAATTATGTATGTATATATTTTTCTCAACTATAAACCTAGGACGGGTTAAATCTTTGTGTTTATCTAAATATGGCCAGAGTTTTTTCAGGTCAGGTTATCTCTAAATAAAAAAATAAAAAAATAAAAAAATAAAAAAATAAAAAAATAAAAAAATAAAAAAATAAAAAAATAAAAAAATAAAAAAATAATTTTGCCAGGTATTTGTCTTTGTATTGATAGTTATCTTTGGATTTGTCTTTTTATATAAAAAACAATTTTTGTAAGCAAGTTTATAGTTAAATTTGGGGTCAGCCTTTATCTTTAATTGTTTATTAATATGATTTACACAGCAGGAAGTCTTAGTATTTGTGGGTCTTTATTTTATTAGCTTTAAATGGTAAGCTTTATTAGCTTTAATTGGTAATCATTATTAAATTTTAATGGTATTTAAAAAATTTGAACCATCTATTGATTGGTTACTGAGACTTATACTTTAAGTATAATTTTAGCTTTCACTTTAACTGAGACTTATACTGAGACTTATACTTTAAATTTAACTGAAATTTTAACTTATCTTGAGACTTGCTTGAATAGGGACTGATAATTTATCAGTAGGATTTTTAAAAACTTTATTAAGTTTAATTGTTTAATCTTTTTTTCTAGTTTATATTTAATTTGTATTACATAAGATCCTATAATTTATATTATTTTATTTTTTATAATTTGCTAAAATACATTGGTCCTTTTGCTTTATAATTGTATTTAGCACTGTCGTATAAAATATACGATTCTAGGATTAACTATAATGAACTTTGTTCTACATATTACACTTAAATTAATTTTATTGCTCAGATACTAACATCTAGATTTAATAATTTTAAAAAATATAGTTTTATTTAAATTAGCCTTTATTAGCACTTGTAAACTTTGTCTGGTTTTATTTCATGTTTTTTTAATGAGTTCTAATAATTTATAATTAATAATTTATAATTACTTCTAATAATGAGTTCTAATAATTTATAATTAATAATGACTTCTGATTTAGACTAACCTAATAGATATTTTGTCTATTTATAAGACTAAGATTTTACTTATTATAATACTTAATATTTTTTATGATATTTAATATATAATGGATTATTATTAATTAATCTTTTAAGATAGATTCTTTGTCTGATATTTAATATTTTATAATAAAAATTTATTTCTAGTTGCTTGATTTTTAGTTTACTTTTTTCTCAAGATCCATTAAGATTACCTAAAAAGGATATTATCAGTTTATCTAATTTAATTTAGAATTATTTATTAGATAACATACCATCATTGAGGTTATGGATTAAATATTTAGTTGGCTGGCTTAGGCTAAGGAGTTAATTTAATTAACCAATTATTAGGCAGGTTTAAAAAAAAAAAATAAATTTAAGTATAATAAAATTTAATAAAGTCAAAACAAAAAGAAAATTATTAGACTACTCTACTCCAGTAACTAATCCTTTCCAACTAATCAATTAGATACTGCAAAGATTAAGTCATCGTTAATTCCTAATTTAGTTCATTCATTAGATGCTTCTAAGATTAATTTTTATCTAAATACTTAAATGAGGAACCTCTATATACAATTCATGCTTGTTTCGCTACTACACCTAATATGATGAATAAATTGAATTTAATTTTAAAAAATGCTTTTATAAAGATATATATCGATGATTCAAATTACTTAGAAAAATTGCATAATAATTTAATAGAAAAAGCTTTGTACCTGCGGATAAATTAATTTATGAGAATGATGAAAAATTTTTTATAATAAATGATACAAAGAAATTTATGATAATCATACACCTAATATTCCTAGTGGATTTTTGTTTTAAGGATGTAGCACAAATATTTGTTCTAAGAATTAGAAAATCAAAGTATTTTATACTTTAAAGTATCTTTATCTTAGTGTATTATAGAATTAAAGTTAATATCGTAATATCCATTATTATTAATTATACTCTTTTGTAGTATCTTTACTTTGTACGAGATTTATATCTAATGAGGTCCATTTAACATGGAATGTTTTACTCATAACCTAAAAAGATTTACCTGATAATAATAATATAAAACTTTAAAAATCTAAATAACCAGATTTTACTCAAATAGCTTTTATTTTAATGAAGGATTATTGTATAATTAACTTTAATGTTGTTAAATGATTGGTTATAGTATGATAATGATTATTTTATTTATTTATTTTAAATGCTTGATGTAATAAGCATAAAGTAATTATATTATTAATAATTTTTATTTGTGTTATTTTGCAGCTACAATTGATTAAGTTTTAAATAAACTAAATATTTTTATTAAATGTTTAATATTATCCCTTTGTATAATATGCTGAAATTATCTTTAATTTTCTTTTATTTTTATTTTATAGTTTATTATAAATTCGTGCTAGTGTTCTAATATTATTAATGTAATTAATTAACTTAATTTTTTAAAAAGATCCCTATTTATCTTTACTATATTTTGATTTAAATAATAAATATTATCCTAATAAAGTAATTATTCCCCTAATGCTACTAACTATTATTTAACATAGGCATATAATTTTATTTGTATCTCCCCATTAACTATGAGTCTGCTTCCCTTTTCATAAACTCTTATTCCCTTTCTTTTATTTTACTATAATAGTATTCAATACTTTTTCCCCTGGTTCGGGGGGGGGGGGGTTTAAGGATATGGGAGTGGTCCAAAATTTAGCCAGCTAGTATTAAGGACGGTACTTTCCTTTTTAAATTAAATTTAGTGATCATTTGCCGCAATATTAAGTTTATTAGAAATAGCCCGACTCATGGCAATCTGAACTATCAAGTTTCTTATCGTAAGCTTGTAAGGAACTCTTAATGAGACAGTTAAGGATTGACATTAAACCATCGATTTCACATTGGACATCTGCAGCAGCGAATAGAATATCTTGAGGCGTAACATCCCGATTGCTATATTAGATATATAAAATATAATAATGTTATGCTTTTTTACCTAATCTTTTTCTTTTAAAATTTAAACTAAACAAACAACAAAATCCTAAATAAGTCTTTTAATATACCTAAATTAATAAAAAATAAAATAGGATGGTCTTTGCCTTGTCTTGGACTTACTAAATGTAGTTGATTCTTACGAAATTCTACAAGTTTTTTTTTCGTGTACCCTATTCCGAAGCTTTAAAAATTGAAATACAAAACAGATGGTTATAAAAAATACCTAAACCAATTATCTAGCTTGGTTTCAATATAAAATCGAAAAAGAAAAAAAAGGCCCCCGACTAAATGTCAGAAGCCCCCAAAAAGAATATTACCAAAGGCAATTTAATAAAATTCAATTCTTTTTTAATTATATTGGAATGAAAAACAAATTGATTTGAGATAATTTTATTATTATTTGAATCCGTATTTAAACTAATGGATTAAGTATTTGCTATTAGTTAGTTTAATTTCAGATTTAGTATTTTGTAATACTGAACGAATAGAAGGAAATTTAATACTGATTATTTCATCATTGAAATTTATTGAAACTTTACCTTCATCATCTTTGAATGAAACGGCTTGTGTACCATAAATTTTATTTATTAGAGATCTAAAGTTGGTATCAAAATCAAGTAAGTATTTATTATCTGAATAAATAATGCAATAAGCACTTTTTAATAATCCATTTAAAATATTAACTTTAATACAAGGAACTGCAAAACAATCGTGAATTGAATCAAAATTTAAGTTATCTATTTCTTTAAATTAATTAACAATAATTAAGCATAAGCTTGCAGCATCCAGAGAGTGTATAAGATTAGGCATAAGAGCAATTTTTTGCTTATTTTTATTAAATTTGGTTTTATTTAATACAGATAAATTTACAATATTCTTAGTATAAGCAAAGGGTTTGATTTTAATAGTTTCTGTTTTGTAATATTGTTGGTTTACTATTAAACCGGAAGGTAAATACCAAGGAATTTGAATTTCTAATTTATTAGCTACATTAGCAACACCTTTTAGATATTCCGCTAAAGCAGTCAATTTAGGGTATTCAACAAATATTGTAAAGTTTAAAGCTTTTCTTAGATTTTTAAAATCTATTTCCTTAAATGTTACTACTTGTTCGTTTTTCGATACATCGGATTTCATTACATAGATGTAATAATCTTTATACCCGTGCTCTTTTGAGACATCCACTGAGTCTAACTCACTCTCTGGCTTAAAGTTAGGATTTTTCTTTTGATCAAAATTATCCTTAAGATATTCTATTATTGAAGAAGCAGAGGCATTATAAGGTATAGTCATCACAGCTTTTTTAACCAAATTTCGAAAAATATTTAATTCTGCTAATTTTTTAAAACTCTCGAATTCTTCTAAGGTTAAGTTTAAATTACCTTGTCGATATTCTTCTAATTTATTAAAAAAATAATTTTGAACTTTTAAACCTATAAATATATAAAAATCTTTAGGAATATCTTCCCAACTATAATAATTTAAATTTAACTCTTTAGCTAAAGCAAGATCATCTACTAATAAAGTTAAATGTTGGAAACCATTACAGCTAGCATCCAGCTGGATGGGCAAGTTAGTTATAAAGTCAGAGCTGTTATTATTTAAAGCTTCTACATACTTTTTATATTCAAAACAAAAGCTAAGAAAAATAGTTTTATTTTCAGCTTTACTTAATAAAATACCATTTTCAAAGTTTACAATGTCTAACTTATTATTATCAACCCAAGCTATTCTATGCTAGAAAGATTTTTTTTCCTAGACCATTACCAAAAGAGTTTGCTCCAAATATTTTTAAATAATTAATAGCTTCTTGGTTAGTTAATTTAACTATTTATCCGGTACTAAATTCTAGTTAGCCTTTAGCTAATTCTATACCTAGATAGTTTAAATATTCTGTAATACAATACAACCTACCTCTATAATCTATTCGTACAGGTAGATAAATAGAAGGAACATTTCTAAAAATAGTAGCCAAACCTAAAATGTTTAATTCTAAGTGTTTTTTGCTATTTAAAGATAATAATTCCTTTTGTTCAGTAATAGTAAGTTTATTCTTTGAACTTAAAGAATTTACATAATTAATATCTTGAAAAAATCCATATTTATGGTTGTTTATTAAAATAAAATCCAGAACATTTTCATTAATTTTAAATGCAACCGAATTAATCTTATTAACCATTTCAACAATATCATTTTCTCTCAATAAACTACTTTTGTAGCTTAGTTCCCTATTAGATAATAATATTTCATCTGCATACTCTTCCCCATTTAATAAATATCCCCCAAGTTCTAATATTTTGTTTTCTTCATATTTATATGATTTGGGTGGATAAACCATAGGAATTCTATTTGGAATAGTCTGAATACTGAATGAAGTTTTTAATTCAGGTACTAAGTTAACTAAAGCTGGACCTGCTACCAGAATACTTTTTTTTTTCATTTCTAGCTAAGAATTTAACTTCATTTTTTATAAGTTTTAAATCTATCATAAAATTAATTAAGAGATTTCCTAGTTCAAATTGAAATTGAGATTCACTTGTTTGGTTAATAATATCGACAGAAGAATTCTCTTCTCTTCAATTAATATAAGTTAAACTTGGATTAGATTGTTTGATTGTTTTATACATTTCACGTATATACTTATTTACTATCTCCCTTCCCAAATCGATTGTAACTTCAACTTGATAGGTTTTATTGTTTAATAACTGATTATTAGAAACTATATTTAGTATTCTACCATAAATTATAGATATTAAATATGTTGTATTCACATTGTATAAGATTTTTTAACTTAAACTAGATAATTTACTATCCATTAATTTTAATTTAGTTTTATAATTATTTATAATTTTGTCTAATCTAGGACTTATCTCTTTCAATTTAAGAATTAATAAGCTATGATTGGAATTTTGTCTGAAAGATTCACCATGACTTTTTAATTTATTTTTAGCAATTTCTAATGCTTGGTTTTGTAATAATTGTTCTATTTGTAATTGAGTTTTCTTATTAACTCCTTCATTGAGAAGTGATATTAGCTTTCTAAAAATTGGACTATCAAAATCATAAGATATAGAAGTTAGGACTAAATTAGAGTTATTTAAATTGCTAGCTTGAGTACCACAACTAAATTTTCTCTGTGAACTCTTTAATAAAGAACAATGAACTGTAGATTTTTGTAATAGGGGTTGAATTATATTTGTAACCCTTTTTTTTGTTTTACTTAATATGGTAACCTTTGAATTCGGTTTAGAAGACAAGAAAATAGCTAAAATACTATTTTTAGTAGAAATAAACTGGTGTAATTCTATATCTAGTTAATTCAAAGGAATTTGGTGTGTAAATAACCAATATAATCCATGAGTGATTGTGTATAAACCTAAGGCGATGAACAAAGGAAAGTAAAATAAAGATATTTTGGCTATAAAAGCTTGATACTTGAAATAAAGAGTACAAAACTTATTATCAAAAAACTTAATAAATTTATCTTTGTTTAATAAAAAAATTAAATTAATAAAAAAAGCTATTATTAATAAGATTGTAAAAAAACAAGATATAAATAGAATAACTTCAATAAACATTCTTTGACCTATTAAATTATCCAAGAAACCTTGAACAGGAACAGGTTGTATAATCTGAATTGTCTCAGTAAAGATTTTATCTATAATTGTATTTATACCTTGAGGAACTCCAGATGGGTACCCTTTAACAGGATCCATATGTAAATTATAACTTTCACCATTAGTTATGAACTGATTATAACCTATTACTTTTTTCCAATTAAAGTAGAAATTATAAGATAAAAAAACAAAGTAAATAAAAATTGATAATAAGATTAAATAACCTAAAATTTTTAGTAAACCCTTAATGTGGAATTTACAGTGGACTATACCCATCTTTTTAATTTTTTACTATTTCCAATGATATATATTAGCATTTGGTTACTAGTTTTTTTTGGATTTCCTATACATTTTATATTCTTTACTAATATGGATGAATTTATTATCTTTAATTTTTCTTCGGGTATTTCACTAAAAGGTGTGGATGAGGTTAATAGTTTAGTTACTAATTCTTATAATTATTCAAATAAAGAATTTAATACAAAACGAAAGGTTAAAAAAATAATTGTAGCTTTCCCTGATTTGAGTGAAAAAAAATTTATTGAAACCTTAATTTTAAACTTGTCTATTAATTCATTAAATACGATACTATTCCAATATAATCATTATCAATCATTTACAAATCTAATGTTAGGTAGTCAGGTAGGTATAGTTGTTCGAGACTCCCATGACATTAAATACTATAAATCTCTTTTTGAGCACTATCAAGATATGTTAGAAATTACTCTATCTTTTTATAAAGTTGAAAGTCCTGATTTTTTCATTATTTTTCTTACAGAAATAACAGTAGAGGAACATCTTAAAATTGGTAAATTAGTCCAACCTTCTACTAAATTAGTTAAAGTAACAGAAAATTTAACTCTATTTAAAAATAATATACTACCTTTGACTAGGATAGAAAAACAATACGAAAATCTTTTACAAGATCAGGTAAAAATTAAATACTTAAGAGACTTAGTTAGTAAATTAGAAAAAAATAACTTATCTTCAAAAAATTATAATAGCACAAATATCAAATATGATTTAAATGATAATATTAATATTCTAGTTAATAATGAAAAAATACAAATAGCCTTCTTGCAGGAAGTAATTGCAGTTAACGATGAAAATAATAAGTTTAAAGTTTTCTTATCAAAAGATAAATTATATTTAATAATAAGTTTTCTAAGTAATCAGTTTAATAACATTAGAGTAGTTTTTAAAATTAAAACAGGTAAATTACTTTTTTGTGCAAAAGATTGTTTTAACAAGGAAATTCTTAAATTTTTAAATAAAGATACAAGTAAACACTTTGTTAGGGAAATTGGAAATATAACTGTTTTTTTTAAATAAAGATAATGAAGTGGAATTATTTACTAAAACCATTAAATTAGCTCCTATTGTTTATAAAAATCCAGATATAAAAAATAGAACAAATAAAATATTATTCATCCTATAGTTTAGTTACTAAAGCTGAATTAATGAGAGATTCTAGAATAGGTACATTGGATCTGGAAACTTTTTTCGATACATTAGCTAATGGTGAAATATATGTAAGAGTTTATGCTTTAGGATTTGCTACTGAAAATTTAACTAAATTGTACTATTTAACAGATCATTTTGATAGTGCAATTGCTAATAAATTGGTACTAAATTGTATTGAGGATAAATTTTACAATAAAAATATTAACTTATCTTTATATAAATCTAACTACAAAACTATTTGGATTTTCAGAGAAGAAATGTTAAAATATTTAGAAAAAGATCTTACTTTTTTATTTGAGTTAATAGTTAAATTCCAAGAAATTTTAAGAAAAGATCATAATATAGAACTAAAAAAAGTTTTACTATAGCTAGTTTAGATAAAAATAAGATTTTAATTATTATCTTAAGGATAGTAAAATACCTTTAATTAACAACAATAACTTATTCCAATTTATTTATGGTGGTTACTTTGGAGGTATTACTGAAGTGTATAAACCTTTTGCAAACTTTTTTAATTATTTAGATGTTAATTCACTGTATCCTTTTGCGTCATTAAATCCTATGCCAGCTCTAAATTGTCAATGGGTTGAAAGTTATAATAGTGAAGGTTTAGATCTTTCTAATTTATTTAAAGTATTCCATGCTAAAGTGGAAACTAATTACCAATATTTAGGTTTATTACCTATTAGAAATAAAGATGGTATTTTATTACCTGAAGGTAAATTTGAGAAAGTTTGGGCTACACCTGAACTAAAGCTAGCTAAGGCTCACGGATATAAAATTACAGTAATTAAAGGATTTTAATTTAAAAAGCAGAAAAGTTCTTTTATTGAATATGTACAAGAATTGTCAGCTTTTAAAGCTGAGTTTAAAGGTAGTTCTAGACAAGTTGTTAAAAGCTTATTAAACAATTTAATTGGAAGATTCGGTTTAAATTTTGTTAAACCTATTACTAAAACTGTAAGCAAAGCTGGAATAGATAAAATTTTAGCTTCTAAACAAGTGATTACATTTAAAGAAATTAATGAAGAAAACTTTCTAGTTACTTTTAACCTATTGTAAATAAAGATATTTGTGAAAGTCATAATTTTGATTATTTTAAAGTTAATTTAGAAGAAAAAGGTAGTCAATTAAAACAAAATGCAATTTTTCAAGATGTTTATCTAGTTACAGCTGCGTTTGTTACTTTCTATGCTAGAGTTTTTAAGCATGAAATTAAACTAGCAAATTTAGAGGCGGGAGGTTTAATTTATTATTCCGATACAGATTCTATTGTTACTAATTTAGATTTAAAAACTTTTTAAAATTACCGGGTAAAATTGGTAAATAAATTAGGACAGGTTAAATTAGAATATACTGGAGAAAAAGCTTATTTTATCTTTAATAAAACTTATATATTATTAACTTCTAAAAGTAAAGAAAATTATAAAAGCTAAAGGAATATTTACAAATAGTTTAACTATAGCTGAATTTGAGAATATGTATTTAAAGTCTAAATTAATTCAAGGTGAAAAAAGAACCACTATTACTAATTATAGTAAAGGTTTTGTTACAATCCAAACAAAAACATTACAATTGATTGAAATAGTTTTAAAAAAAGGACAAAATTATTTGACTCTAATAATCTTTTAATAAAAACTAAACCAAGATATATTAATAGTTTAAACAGAAGTATTACTTTATATCAACCGGCTCTGTTAAACATAATTAAATATATAAACAAAAAAAAATATCCACCATTAAACATAATTTATGACATAAACAAATTAACAAACAAATAAATTGCAGATAGCTACTACTGCACTGAAGTTACCTAAATACTATTTCGTAATTCTAATTCTAGAACTTTATTAAATAGTAAGTTTTCTTTTTCTAAGATTAGGTAATTTATTTATACCTACTTGGTAGTTCATTTTAAAATAAAATTATTAAATTAGTTTTTTTTACCTTTTTCATTTTGCTTTATTTCTTTATAAAAAATACGAAAGGAATATAAGTTTGAGTGAATAAGGTTTTTTTTTATTTTTTTTTTGGTTGGAAAGCTTTTTTAAGAGAGCTTGTCTTATTTTGGGTATAAATTATGCCTTGTAAGACTAATGAGTATCTTGAATTAAAACAACCAAAATAGAATAGAATTGTTATGTCTTGTAATTTAAAGGTAAGTAGGGTATTACCTAATGAAATTAGAGCCTACAAATCTTTTTTCTCATCTAGCTTCGATACATTATAGGAATTGAAAAAATAAAACAAAACAAATATAAAAATATGAAATTTAATAAATTTAATTCTTTGGTATTTACTTAATCTGCTTTCACTAAGGATTTTTATATAAAATTTTCTATTAATAGCAAACATAGTTTTTGAAATTTGGTTTTAATAATAATAGTATGTTCTTGAGCTAGGGTTATAATTAAGGTTTCCTTTATTAGATAGCCATAATATATAATATTATACTCACAGATATAATCTGATATTATATAGAATGAAAGATAGAATGGATGAATATAAATTTAAGTACTCTATACGTAATTGAAAATAAATTTAGAAATCAATAATAAATTTCGGTAATTTAACCGTTATTAAAATAATTATAAATAATTCGTTTTCTTAGCCATTCTCCACGGGTTATTATATTTAGATAATTTAGATTGAATATGTTTTTCCCTAAAAATGGTAGAATATACATAATCTAAATAAAGTATTTGTTTTCTTAATAAATTTAATTATTCTATACTAATTAGTTTCCACTATACGGTAACTCTATGATTATAAAAATATAAAACCTTTGTTATAGAATTACTAAATATGTTAAACTATTATTACTTAATAAATTTTTTTAAATAAAATGATGGGCCTATATTAACATCGATACTTATATATCTTTATATATTTAAATAGATGATTAATAACAAGTTAAAGTTATGATGCTTGTAACATGGTTAAATTATAATAATGTACTATTACATTTTCTTTTTAAAAACATTTTATAATTCATCTTATAGCTCAGTTTTGTATACGATTTATTAGTGTGAAATTATCCTGATGTCTAGATTTAACTTATTGGTTAAGTGGTTTTGTTAAAACGGATTATGGTAACAAGGCTCGCACGGACATTTTCAAATTGAAATTTATACCATTTTAACTATACACGCTAGTGGACGGGTGTGGGTTTGTTTGATTTCATCATAATATCCAAAGGGTATAAGCATGTGAAGCTAATAATCGTGTCGATTGAAGGTATTCGAGTTAATTGGCGAACCAATGAAAATATAGTCAAGTTAATAATTTCGCATGTAAATTGATAAATTAAACAATATTGTATACTAATATCTATAACAAATAGAGCTAATACCTACCCTTAAACATAACAATTAATAATTAAAACCTTATTCAATAATTTAATTTTGTGTATTATTTACAATATAATTACAATAAAAATCAATATAAAAAGGTACAGATATAATTGTATATAATAATCTTCTTTAAATGCTTCAAAAGCAGCCTTAGTTTTACTTGCAGTTTTAAATTCTGTTATTCATTTAATTAAAAATTCAGGTAAAATTTGAGGTATTTTTGTATTATTTTTTTGATGAAAAATGTGTAATAATAACAAATGAATTAGTATATATAAAATAATTATAAAAATAACTGCCAAATAAAAGGTTTTAAAATAAACTAATGTTAGTTCTGTATTAAATAGATCATTTAATTGATATCCTAATAGTTTGAATATAGCAAACAAACAAGATCATAATATAACAATTAATTTAAGAGGTTCACTCACTTTTTGTTTTAGTTTTTGTATAATTACCCCAAATAAACCACTTGTGATTATTGTACTACCTCCATCTAAACCTTTGCTGTTAGCTGTGTCTATTTCAGGCTTTGTACCTAAATTTGAACCTTGAAATAATTCTATAGTAAACATATTACTATATTTGGATCCAAGATAATGACCTCCTAAAACCATCCCAGGTGCTACAATCAAAATAAAACAATACGCAAGTCGTCTTCTCTGTAAATGCTGAAGGGTCAATTCTGTTTGACTTAGATTTTCTTTAAATGGTCTATTGTGTACATGTTTCATAAAACTGTTTACTAGTAGCCCATAACTAACTACCCCAGTTAATAACGGTACCGGATTAGCTGTAATATGCAAATTACTTATAGGTTCTCGAAACTTGAATTCTTTAAATTTGCTTAAGATTTGATTTATACTTTGTTCTCCAAATTCTCCTAATGGTTTACTATCTGTATTAGTTGCATTTTCTAATAAATTTTTATTTTCGGTAGCTTCAGACTGTTTATTTGCTAATCCATTTCCAGTAATGTTAGAAGCTTTATCATAAGCATCTTTAAACATTTGTTTAATATTTGGATCATTCTTATAAAGATAATCAATATGATTATAAAATTCCAACACACTTATATCCTTGCCTTCCTCAAATGGTTTAAGTAATTCACTTAGTTTAAGTTTAGAAATAGTTTCTTTATCCATATTGTAAGAAGTTTCTAAATATCTAGATACTAATTTAACTCCATCAAATAATTTTATTGATCCTTTAAAATCAATTCTTTTTCCTTCAGAATCTAACAACCCTCTTCATAGTCATCATTAGAACTACTTGTGTCAGAAGAAATGAAATTCTCAAAAGGATCTTTTGTTTTATCTAAATCAATTATCCTTTGTTCTCCTTTCTCCTTACTAATATTAAATATTTTGCTATATCTTTTCCAATATTCTTCAATCCATTTTGTACTTCCAATATCGTCTGTTATTTCAGTATCTTTAGTTATTTTATTAGAATCACTCGATATATTTTCTGACACTTCATTATTTAAATTATTTTTATCTTCATTATTAGAATTAAGTATAGCAGATGTGTGGAAATAGTTAATAGATGTGTTTAATGTAGTCAATGAGTTATTTTTATATAACCAAATGATAAATATATTTTTTGTTAACATTTTTGTTTTTTATTTTATTTTAATATAATAGTGTCTAACACATGTCATATACTATAAGTTCCATTGAAAAACTAAACCAATCGCCCTCCAAAGTTGATTATACATGCATGCCTAACGCTTACGATCAATGAAATACGTTCTCTCTCCGATTCCTCCTGATTGGTTCAAGGAATTTCGTTCATATGAAAGGCCTACAGGCGGGTAACACTTTTGTTTGAAACAGAAATTGTAAAGAAAAGGCCCTTAAAGCAAAATCTAAATATGTTAAAACTAGTACAAGCATCCTATTGGTGAGATAGTATAAAATCCTCTTAGAATAATAAGACTTAAAGAGACAAAATTTATCCTCTCTTGGTTAAAAAAAAATTAGATTTAAAAAGAAAACAAAACAAGATAACTATATCAACTGACAAATGAAAAAAAAGTTTTATTATAAGCACCTCAAGGTGAAATTAAAAAAGGATAAATCATAATAAACTAATTAGTCTAAGATAAAATTATCATAATAAGTATTTATTTTCTAGTGTAAAAACTAATTTAATTAACTAATTATATAAAAAAAATAAAAAAAATAACAAAATAAAAAAAAAATAGTAAAAAAACTAAAAAAAAGTTAAAAAAACTGAAAACAAAGATTCTCAAACTAACTTTTTAAAATCTTTTTATGATAGAATTATTCAATTTTATAATCAAATTAGTATATTAGAAAAAGAGAATGGAAAAACTTATTTCTTATTAAATGATAAATTAATTGAAATACCACAATTACCTAAATTAGGTTGCTTAGATCTGCAATATATTATATACTCTATATATATGATTTCATAATAACTCAAAATAAAATTTATAATTTATAGCTTAATATTTATAATTGCACTAATATAAGTGCATAGATTTTTAAAAAATTTCTTAAAAAGAACTAGCTTTTATTATAAAGGACTAGATTAGATTATTTCAGATTAGATTATATTATAAAGACTAGCTTATATTATAAAGAATTAGCTTATTTATTTAATTTTTAAATTATTATACTAAGATAAACCTTATATAACATATAACTCAATTTAAGTTGTGCTTATAGATTATAACTTTTTGTATGAGTAAGATAACCTTAAGATTTCTATTAACTTTTATTAAAAACTAAGATAACCCTTAATATTTATAAAGATTATAAATTATAATAAATATCTTTAAATAAGATAAACCTTAAACTTTAAAGATTATAAAATCCTACTATAATATTAAAAATGCACTTATATAAATTCTACGTATAATCTTAGAAATCCTAATATAATATTAGACTAACTAGTATTAGATTCTATTATATCCTACTATATAGTATTTTATTCTATTTTATTATAAAGTATTTTATTCTATTAAATCCTAGTATAATTGATTAGATTCTATTAAATCCTACCTATAAAGTATTAGATAATAAATAAACTATTAGATTCTATTAATTATTCAAGAATTAGATTATAAATAAACTAGAAATAATTAGATAAGAAATAAAATATAAAATATTACCTTATATATATAAAACTAGAAAGTATTAGATTTTATTAAATAATTATATATTATATAAATAGTAGCAACATTACTTATAGATAATATTTATCTAATCTTTATGTATTTTTGATTCTTTTGTGTTTATTTTAGAATTATTAGCTTTTGGTTGTATAATTTATAGTATTTTAGTCATAACTAGTCAAAATCCAGTGGTTGCTGTAATTTATTTAATATTTGTATTTATAAATGCTGCTTGTTATTTATTAATGTTAGGAATAGGATTTATAGGTTTAAGTTATCTATTATTATATGTAGAAGCTATAACAATTTTATTTGTAATAATGTCTATAAATATTAAACCTACTGATAATATGGAAGCTGGTACTCAATATACTAAAATATTTATTTAGCTATAAGCATAGGAATTTTTATTCAATATAAAGTATATTACCTACTTCTATTTTAAATTTAGGACTTATTAATTTTAATAATTTATCTCTACTAATTATCCCATACAAGCATTTAATTTTTATAATTTACAATTTATTAATACTAAAGCTATCTCTAATATTAATACGAAATTTGACTAAATTTCCAAGCTTAAAAAATTAGATAAAAAATAAGTAAATCAGAATTGGCTATAAATAATAACCCTGAACTTGACGTACATAATAATTGTCAAGATTTTATTAATATAGATAATTTTCAAAGATTTACAAAGGAGTTGAAACTGATTCTATTACAGATTCTACGAAACTTATGGAATTATAATTAATAAATAATAATGCAAGTTCAATAGCAACACAATGCTTATCCAAATAAAAATCCTACTATATTTTGAAATAATCTAAATTAGAAATATAAGTCAATTTATTACAGATATTTTATTAAAAAATGATTATACCAATTTAACTTCAACTTTAACTTCCTTACAAACATCACAGTTCTATACTTTAACTGACAAAATAGATGGATTAATAAGTAAAGAAATTCAATTATCTTAATTAGCTCAAGAATTATATACTCATGGATTATCTTGGTTAATTAAAAGTGCATCCATACTATTACTTACTTTATTATGTTCAACTATAATAACAAAAACTAAACAGATTGATTAATTAAATATTTTCATTTTATTTTTTTCTCTTTGGTGTTGTTTTTCGGGATAAATTTTACTATAGCTACTCTAAAGAGTTTTACTTAAGGGAAACTTACTTTATTTTACTATTTTAAATTTAACTTTATAAGAAAATCTATTTATGACCTTGATAAAAAATATTTACAAAAAAGAAAAGTATAATATTGCAGTAATCTATTTAATTGCCAAATTTATACTATAGTTTTATATAAATATACGTAAGTGTAAAAGTGATTAGTACCTTGAACAAAGTTTTTGTTTTATTGAAGTGAATTACTTAGGTAGTAGTACGACTTAGGTATAAAAACAATTTAAGTACTTATTAGAAATGTGATATATTTATATCGACTTCGCCTTATCGCCCTACTTTTTAAAATTTTAAGGCAATCTTTAATCAAAAATCTTTTATTTTTAAATTTACAATAATTTTATTAAGTACTAACTAAAGTTATTAGTACTAGTTCTAGTACTTTTTTAATTTATATTATCAGATAGCTAAAAATAATAAATAGTCTAAGTTAAGTTACTTATTTTATTTTGTTTTTCTTATCTCTTAGAATGGGTTCATATCAATTATTTTTATTTTATAATCTTGATAATAATAATAATGATTTATTCACTTTAGGCTTTGAAAACTTTGTTATTAACCGCCATATGCAGAGTTTTAGAACATTAATTCTAAGCAAATTTAAATTAAAAATAAGTATTTGGAATAGTTTTCATTAGGTATGATAGTACAATTGCTAATTGTAAGAGATCACTATCTTATGTGTTTGATTCACCTTTATTACGATAAATTTTATGGAAACTTAATAATAAATTATAGATTCTCGACTAATTAATACGAAAAGTATTACGAAGAAGAACAAAAGAAGAAGAATAAAAAGATAAACTAATAAAATATCTTTTCTTTAAATATAATTATAATATTTGCACTTATTTATAAAAATAGATCTGTCTGACTTAGGTATTAATATTGGTATTGTTATTGTTATTTTATTGTTATTTTATTGGTATTGACAATATTAAAAAATAGTTTAATTGGGTCTTATAATACACATTGACTTATATTTTATTATATTCCTTTTTAGAAATATTTGCTTTTATAGCGTACTGGGACTTGCTTAATTAAATCAATATTTTTTATTCGATTTGCTTTTTATTTTTGATTGACAATCTTCTATTTAAATTTTAAACTTTAGATTATATAATTTATACTTTATTATTTATAATAACATATGCTTGTTATACCTATATATAGATTATAAATTAATGTTATAACTTTATTAAGGTTTAGTTGAGCTAGTTGAGGTACTTTATGTTTATGTAAGGTAAATTAGGAAAAATAATAATTGTATGAAATTGGTTTTATAAGACAAATCTATTGATATTGATATTAAGACGACTTAGGAATTTTTAATAAGTTCAAAAAATGAGCAAGAGCAAGAGCAAGAGACTTATATATTTCTAAAAGACAATATCTTCACTTTTTTTAAGTCACACAAACACCTAAATAAATACCAAAAACAATATATAACTACAATATTGTGCCTAATTATATATAAAATAAAAATTATAATACTAATATAACAGCTAAGTCGTGCTAAGTCATAAACTTTAAAATTCTTATAAATATATATATATAACTAAACTCTAAAGGTAAAGCCAGGATTAATAATTCCTATACTAACTTCCTTTTTCTTAAACAAAAATATATTTTATCAATATCTAAACTCAATAATATACCCTTATTTAAGAGGACTATTCTTAAGAACAGACAAATTTTAACAAAATAATCCTAACATAGCAATAAAATAATCCTAGCATAGCAATAAATTAAACAGAAAGCTTTGGGGTGGAACTAATATAATGATCTACATAACTAGCTTTTTAAAATCTAAAAAATAAAACTAACTTATTCTTAAAAAATAAATTGATTAAAAAATAAAGAACTAAAATAAAAATAAAAGAAAGACAAAGGTAATAAAATAAAAAATATTGGTATTTGATCTTAAAAAAACAATTAAGGGTTTATGTAAAAATTTTCTTCTTTTGCTAGATGGTGCAACGCTAGCATTATAGTCTCATGAACTATCGATTTAGGTTCAAATCCTGATCTTGCTTTTTTTAAAAATAAATGATTTAGCAATAAGTAGTAGAAGTCTGTGTAAAAATAATTATAGCTAATTTTTATTTTGTTTTTATTTTGAGTTAGGTATCTTGTCTATTGTATTTTTAATCTTATCTAAGATATCTTGTCTCGAAAAAAATAAAATTTTATATTAATAACTTAACACACTAGAACTCGCCTTAACTATACAGCCCTGTCCTATGGTTGGCTATTTTCGTCTCATTATAATATCTTAATTTAATTTAATAAAACTAAAGATACTTTTCTTAGATATATTAGAAATACCTAGACTTCTAGGCTATATTTTTATATAATATAAGCTATTTTTTATAAAATCAAAATAAGTCTTTGTTTTCTATTTCAGGGTAAATATCTACCGCCCCTATGTTTACATGATTGTAGGGTATTTAAAACACTAATAAAAGCAAAATATGACAAAAAGTAATCAAAAATTTTATCTATGACTTAGTTATTTTTAATTAACACAAGGAACTCCGTCAGACCTGATTCGAACAGATAAAAAAGTAAAACTAAATTTAAGTTATTTCCTGGAAAGGTCAAACTCTTAAAGGATAAGATGAAAGTGCCTATAATGTATAGGCTATTGTATTATATCACAACAGATATCTTTATCTGATATGCAAAGTTGGAACAAGTATAAAGCTAAAACTAAAAATAAAAACTAAAACTAACACACAGAACTAAGTCGACGAATTTGTCACTTAATTATTAAATAATAAATTTTGATTACCGAACTTGAGATTTTTGTTTTACTTGAGATTTTACTTTAGACTTTAAAAAGATGCAAATAATAAGTCCAAGTGCTGATCTGATTTAAATTGTCTTATATATATAGAACTCTATAAGTCGGCTATACTAAGTAGTCTAATTATTTATTAAAAATAAAGGTGATTATCAGTCTTTTATTAGATTAAGTTTTGAATCTGACAAACTCTTGGAATTAGAATTAAAATTAGAATAACTCTTGGAATAAGAATCAGAATAGAATGCAGACTTAAGTCTTAAATCTTTTCTATTTTTATTTTTTATTTTTGATAAGAATCAAGGTTACGAATATAACCCTATTATTTGTGTCATTGTGCTAATAATTCCATAAATATTAATATAGAAATGAAGTCCTGGTTTAGCTCCAAATTCTCTTTTCTTGAAGTATTGGTAGACCTTGAGTTCAGATATTTTCTTGTAAAAAAATAGACTAATAACGACTTAATAAAGCAAATCTAAGAATAAAGCTAAACAAGTCCAAGTACACAGTTCTTTAACTTATTCAGATAAGTGCAAATGCGATAATTAAAACTAGTCTTTTATTAAAATATATGGTTTATTTGTCTAATACTAAGACTCCAATTAAAGATTTTCTAAAAGATCTTGATATTAGTCCAAGAGCTGAGCAAAACAAAATAAACTCGTTCTAGTTAATTATAAATCTTATATAATTTTTAAGAATATTTCAAACATGGCTTTCTTTTGTTTCCGGCGACTCTAATAAAATATTACGTAGTCTTTCTTTTATACTTGAAATTTAAAATGAAACCAATAAGAATGATTTGATTATTCCAAGGTGGTTTATGATAAAGTTTGTTTCAATATTGTTCTCCAATTTCGTTCATTGCGCGTTAAACTATATATGTTGAGACTGAAGTCACAGTACTAGTTATATTTGACGTCGTGTTAGGATAATACATGCACCTTGCTAATCCCTTGGTTAGCTATATTAAGCAAGCAGGTTGCCATATTAACTTACAATTACGCTTATAAAGATGATCACCATAATGTTGACTTTTCATCTTCATCTCGCACTTACACAATAGGTCTTCATCATACATTTATATATTTGTATTAATCTTAATACACTCTAGCAGTTAAGATTTTAAATAAGTATAACCTTATTCACTGAATGTGAAGTCTAAGCTAGCTATAAACTAATTATGTGAAATATGGAATATTATTTCTAATAAATAAATTATATAGTAAAAAGATTATAAACCTAGTTAAAGTAACTCACTTAAATAACACTAGGTAAGTTATATACCTTGTAAGTTTATGAAATTAATAATTAATTAAAAATACCTAAATTAACTTTTTAAATACAGCAATAAGATGCCACTCAAAACACAAATAATGAAACAAGAGTAAACAATATTATCTTAAACAAAATAATGTAAAATAAGAAACTATAACACGCTTTGTATAAAGTTAAGCCAATTACCACTACAAATTATTGATTAATAAAATAAAGTCTGCCACAAATATAAAATTATAATTCCTATATCAAAGTATGGAATAAGTAATAAAAATACTAAAATTAATACAAAGTTTAAATCTTTATTTCTTTTTAAATATAAAATATAATTTCCCGCGTATTAAAGATATAATAAGATTATAAATTTTTTAAAGATAATAAAAGCTTACTAATATTAGTTATTTTAATTTAAAGTTAGTATTAAAGTTTTATAAATTATATTTAATTTAAAATCAATTTAAACAATTAGGCCATTTATTTAGAGTTAATAAATTAATGAATTTAAAGTATAAAGCCTTTGCTTAATAGTCTTAGCTTAATAGAAATTTAAAAACATTATTTTGAAGAAATCCTACCGGCACTACCTTAACTTTTCATTAATAAAACAGAGCACGTAGGTAAAATTTAGTATTATAAAATAACAAACGAAAACTAATAATTATAATTAAATTAATTTGATATTAAGTTAGGCAGTTTGCATATACAAAGTTTAATAATTCATAACTAAAATAAATAGTATAAAAAGGTTATACGATAAATATAAAATAAGAATTAGAATGAGAATAAGAAAAGTTGTAAGTCTAAATAAAACTATAATTCATTATTTTTAGTATAAATATAACTATTATTCATTATTATTAGTCTAAATTCAAACTATAATTCATTATTATAAATTTAATTTATGGTATAGCTAAATATACATATCATTAAATCAAATTAAGCATTTATATTTGTAATTTATACATAAATATATCTTTATTTATAATATTAAGTATTTATAATAAATCTTTAATATGTAAATATGTAAATCATTTTGTCATTAAAAATGAAGCATTTATCTTTAAAATGAGCTTGATAAAACTCATTAAAATTTAATGTACTAATTATTTAGTAACATATCTTATATATAAATCTAACCTATCTTTTTTTAAATCAAAGAAGAATTATTAGATTAATTAGAAAAATTAGATGAATTAGAAGAATAAGAATAAAGAATTAGAATAAAGAATTAGAATTAGAAGAATTAACAAATAAGAATTAATAAAAATCTATAAAAAGATTACTCAAGTGTAATTGAAAAAGATAATTTATGTTCAGTATTAACGAAATTTGATTTAAGTTTAAATGAAAATTCTAATATAATTCGTGAGGAGTATGCAACTAAACTTTCTATATAATACTATGATTAGACTAAACTAGACATGACTAGTCTAGACTTATAGTAATAACTTAATATTTTACCAAATTTATTTAATTTTTATTGTCGTGCTACTGCAACTGCTCCTGCCCCTAGTACTGCTACTAGAAATTAAATTTTATCTGCATGATCATTTTTATATCAAGACTACCCTTATTGCTATAGCCGAATTAAAGTTTAGCCGAGTTAAAGAGTTCTTTGTATTTCGACACCTTAGATATATATATAGAGTACAAATTTTATTTAAAAATTTCCTAATTATAGGCTAAAGAAGGATAAAAATATCACCTTTTACTATTTTGAGAATATATGCATAGAATCAGTTAAGATAAATATCTTAGCAACCTTTATTAATACTTTAGATAAAATACTATTTTTAATCTTATATTTTTCTATAAAATAGAACATATATATTCTAATTCCTCAATTGTAAAACAATTATTTCCTATTTTACCCCTTTATGTCATTTATTTCCTTCATTTGATTACCAAATAGCTAAAGTTAAAGGAGTTAAATATTCATCCAAACTATTATTTAATAATTTTAAATATTTCGACTTATTTATTTTTGGTGTTAAATTAACAGTCTTTTGTTTGATAAACATATCATGAATTCAATTTAAACTTGAAAAGGTTTAAGAATTAAACGATAATGAAAAAAGACCTCTCCATTTTTTTTTCTAATTCTTTATTAAACTTTAGAAATTTTGGGGCAACCATAACCACTAGTAGCTAAATAATTATGAAATCACATTAAATATTCTACATTATTATTTGATTGTTCTAATATTATTATAGTTCCGATACCATTTTTTGTTTTGTTTTGTTTTCTTTTGACTAGTTGTGTTAAAACTAAAATTGATCCTACTATTATACTTATTCTTTCTATATTATGAGGACCAATTCTTTTTGTAGAACTTAACTTTATTTCTTTTAATGAATTTTGATCTTTATGACTTAGATATGAAAATATATTTTTAATATAATTATTGTAATAAATATTATTGGTTCACTTCTACTTATTTCAAGTAATGATCTTATTACTATATATATTAGTCTAGAACTAAAAAGTTTTTCTATTTATATCATTATTATTAGCTATCGTTATTATAAAATAGTATTGATGCTACTGTTAAATATTTTATATTTGCTGGACTTTTATCTTGTATTATTCTACTTGGTTGTGGTATTATTTATATAATTTCTATAAATTCTACGAAATTGATTTTATAAAGGATCATTTACGTTTACGACTCTTTAAAGAAAAGGCTTAAAAAATAAATTTAACAATAATTCGATAATAGTCTGACTATATTAAATTAAAAATAATAATAGTATACTGTTTAATAATCTAGAAATAATATACTTTAAAAATAGAATTGAATAGAGACAGTTAAAAGCTATAAATATCATTAATTTTAGAATCTGTATAATCCTCAACTATCTTAAATTCATTATTATATTAATGATATCTTATGTATTCTTTACATTAATTATTCAAAACGCGATTCGATTGAATTCCATTCATAATCACTCTTATTTTATTTATTACACTTAGATATCCAAAAATTTACTGAAAATAGAAGCCAAATTAAGTGTTAATTTTTATTATTAACTCCCTTCTGTCAAACCTTTTTTCAAATCTTCTATCTAACCTTCCGTACAAGACAAGACAAGACGAGGGTTCCTGTTCCTGGTTTCACTCGACAAATGACACTCTTCCTCTCTACCTCCTTTCATTCACTACTAAATTTAAATTTAAAGCAATAAATATTATTAACTTTCTTTTTAAAGCAAAAATAGCTAAAATTACACAAATAATTCTCTTAAAAGAAGCCTCTCAAAAATAAAAAAGGCCACTATTTAAATAAAAAAACTAAAACAAAAAATACTCTAAAAATACAAAATTTCCT
>Ga0153989_1000029_pt1 | contig 37446 bp, 37 predicted proteins | sample TSNC073MetaG_FD_104701 | JGI IMG/M metagenome (GOLD analysis project Ga0153989, IMG submission 104701) | Attine ant fungus gardens microbial communities from North Carolina, USA - TSNC073 MetaG | ecosystem: Host-associated > Fungi > Mycelium > Unclassified | place: USA: North Carolina, Jones... | reverse complement strand
GCTCGCCCAGCGTCCGAAGCGCCTCCGCGACCTGCTCGACCGACAGTCCGGTTCGCGCTGCGATGTCGGCGGTGCTGCCGCCGTGCATCGTGACCGTGCGGGCGACGGCGAACACGGTCCGCCAGCCTGGTGTCGCGTCCCGTTCCATCGACGAGCCGTAGACCTGCTTGCCGTCTGCCCAGACGCGTTGCCGTTTCCCGTTCACGACCACCAGGTCCGGGTACCGGCGTGCCAACGACAGGACACCGCCTTCCGACCCGCCGGGCAGGACGATGAGGTCCTCGGTCCGTTCGGCCGGGGTGCCGTCGTCGTTGATGGTCGCGGTCGGGTTCGGGGTGGACATGAACCCGGACCGGCCGTCGTCGAACCGGAGCCGGTCAAACGCCTCCACCTTCGCCGGCATCCCCGCCGCAGCAAGCGCGACCAGCGTCTGGGTGATGTCGATCGTCCACCCGAGCCCGAACGGTAACGAGAGGATTCGCTGGTGGTGTCGGATGTCCTGCACCCACTGCCGGTCACCCATCAGCGCCGCCACCGTCCGGCTCCAACGGCCGATGCGAACCACGTCCAGCCAGCCGCGGGTCGTCCTCGGAGAGTCGCTCCAGCCCGAGCCCCGATGCGTCGAGGATGGCGTTCTCGGACTCCTCGGTGGCAACGAACGACCCGATCTGCGCGTTGACTGCGACAAGAGTCCCTATTCGACTCCGCGCATCGAGGACCACCGCGGCGACCTCCTCGTCGGTGCAGTCAGAGGTCAGTTCGGGCTTAGACGGATGCAGGGCCGGGAACTCCAGCTGCTGCACCGGCGGATGCCACTTCACACCGACGCGCAGCACTCGCTCGTCGTCGTCGTTGCGGTAGAACATCGACCCGAACGGGTGACCCATGTCGAGGGTGAGGTCCGCGCCGTAGAGCGTCCAGCCGGTCGCCGCGTATGTAGGGTCCCATCGCTGCACGGACAGGGCTCCGATACCCATCCTCAGGCCCGGGATGAGCGCGTGACCGTCCCTAACCTCGGCATACAGCTCGTGTAGGTCCGCCGGAAGTTCCTGACGGAGCCGTTCGAACGGAATCTTCGCTAGGCCCCGGGCTGCGGCAAACTCCCGAGACTGCGAGCCCTTCGCGTCCGACCCATCCGCAGGCGGGCAGGTCATTGCGGGCTCTCCGCTGTTGGGGCCGTTGACCATCTCACGTCTCCTCATCGTCGCGGCCCAGTCCGCGCAGCGGCCAGCACCTGAGCTGCACCATGCGTGCCTGACATTCAGGTCGGCTGCGGCAAGAGACCGCACACTCATCAGCCCCGACGCTGGTACTATCTACTACCATGAGGATGAGTGGTTCGGGGCCTGCCGTCAACCCCGACTCAGGATCAACTTCACCGCGTCCGCGGGTTCGGATCCCGCCCGGCTGGGATCTGGTGATTACAGAACTCGCCGGCATCGTCACCGCGACGCTGCGGACCCCAACTGCCGTCGGCGTTGTTCTGCTCGATCTGCACACACGGGAGCGCGTGCTCACCATCGACGGCGAAGATTCTCTCAGATCGCTTCGCAGGCTCCTGCTGCTCCTCGCTGACGAGCACGACACGGCCCACGACATGACTACGGCGCCGCCTGGCTCGGAAGCCTGGCGCACCAGTTCGCCAGGCAGCTGGACCCCCATGCAGCTTCTTGCAGGGGCCACACAATCAACCTGGCTGCCCCCGCGGCCCTCCGGTTCCGAGCATCGGCGGGAGCGGTACCGCTGGCTGTACCACTACCGCCGGATCAACGCGGCGATCCTTCGCGCCGGCAATCCGCCTCGCGCTAGCGGCGCTCCCACCGCGGCCATAGCGGCGCGTTCAACCCGGCCTCAAGCCGTGCAATCGTCAACAGATCCGGCCACGCGAGACCGTTGAGGACGCGAACCAGAGTCGGGTGACTCAAACCGCACCGTTGAGCTGCGGACCGCAGACTCTCGTCCCCAATGGCCGCGCGCACGTTGAGCGCGAACTGCCGTGCCACCTCCACGAACGGATCATCGGACGCACGCTCGGGCCACGGCGAGTCGGCAACCTCCGCCGGGAGTGCACGCATCGGTCGGCCCATCCTCCTAGCGTAGGGCCCTAGGCACGCCACGCTCACCGCCCATACAGGCGACTCAACCACGCAGCCTTCATCGCTTGCCCTAGTGTCTGGTGGATGTTCCTCTCTTTCGGCGGGCGCAGCCAGCGACGCGCTCCGGGATTACAACGATGACGACTGGCGGGGAATGGTTCAAGGAAATCGCCGCTCTCATCGTCGGACTCCTCGGTCTGTGGGGGTCCTGGGCGAACGCTCGCGCGGACCGTGCCGGCAAACGGGTCGATCGCCTTCGCGACATTGAAGAAGACATGCAGAGGCGTGGCCCCATGAACCCGGCCGACCTACAAGCCCTTGGGAAGCATCGGGTCATCCTCGCCGGCATCGACGAGGAGATCCGCGTCCAGGAGCAGATGCTGTATGCGGCTGCGCGACGAGCAGGGTCTGGTGTCAGCACCGCCCTCATCCTCATCTACGCGATCTACGGCGCATTCCTCATTTGGGAAGGTATTGAAATCGACTCTGGTTCCTGTCCCGTAGCCACGCCGACGGTAGTTATCTCCTGGGCCTTCGCGATCCTCGGCGTCGGACTCATCGCTCGCGCCGGCGTCCTCGCAGTCCGCCGGTGGATCGTGCGGGGCGCCCGGAAAGCCATCGGACTGAACGACACGTACTCACGAGTGTCGCTTCGAAACGCCAGCCGACGAATACGAGCGCTCCGTCGACGCGAACGTCCCTAGGTCGTCGACAGTCGCTCACTCCGGCGAGTCGTCACGCCGACCGCTCCCGCTCCGCGTTCCCTGCACAACTGGGTGTTGTTGTCCCCACTCGACAAGCGCATACTGTGCCGAAGTTGGCACGGAGGTGGGATGGTGGCTCAGGAGAAAACACGGCAGCTGCGCGCTGAAGCGTTCATCGCTCGGTCGCGTGAGGTGCACGGCGGACGATACGGATATGACGAGGTTCGCTCGGGCTACGTCAACAGCAAGACGAAGGTTCGGATCTACTGTGAGCAGCACGAGAAGCTGTTCTCGCAGAAGCCGCACGATCACTTGAAGGGTCAAGGCTGTCCCGACTGCGGCGGTCGGCGTTGGGCCACCATCGACGCACGCAAAGCACGATTCGTCGACGCCGCAGTCGCGGTTCACGGCAGCCGATACCGCTACGACACCGCCTCGTACATCGATGCGCGGCACGACGTTCAGATTGAGTGCCGCGAACACGGATGGTTCGTCCAGCGTGTGACGAATCACCTCCGCGGACAGGGCTGCCCGTCCTGCCGGTTCAATGGAGCACGATCTGACGATCGGTCGCCCTCAGCATCATCCGGATGAAGGCGCGGAGTGCAACGGCACGTGCGTTGGAGTCGTGCTAGACCGCAACGGCAAGTGGTGCGTCGTTCATTAGGGGTTGGCGGCAGTCGAGCACGTCGCGGTGCTCATCACTGAGATAGCGGAAGCTCTGCGGAGGTTCCACGCCAACGACCGAGCGGAGCTGGTGAAGAGGAACGGGCCTGTCCCAACGCTCCGGCTGACTGACGTGGAGGACGGCAGCGCGGTCACAGTCCGTCAAGTAGTCCTGCAAGGCGCGTTCCGAGATTTGAATTCGGCCGTTGAAGAGCGGCCAAACGTCTGAGGCCGCGGGTCGGTCAACAGAGTCCAGCGACAACGTCCCGAGGACTGCACGGTCTGGCGTGCTCGAGTAGACGTAGATGGTGGTCCCGGAAGGAAGCTCCGGGAAGCGGCGCCGCACTTCCGCAGTCTTGGTGCCCGCGAGGAGCCCCGCAGCGTAGACGGGTCTAACGGAGAGGAGAATCGCTGTCATTCGTTGTTCCCTCCTGGGCCAAGATCAGGTCGTCGAATACTGCTGACGGCACTTCGCGGAACGACTGTATCGGCTGCTTCACGCTGTGCTTGTCGAACAGGTCCCGCAGCATCGACCCACCGATGGGCGTCTGCAGAAGCTCAGTGTCCTCGAACCGTACGACAGTCACGTTGCCGCGCTTGTCCGCGGAGCCCAGGATGTGCTCCCGGGTGAGCACACCAAGTCGGCGGTTCGCCCGATACGCGTCGTCGGGCTGCATCCGCTCACTTCCGAGACCCCGGGAGTACGCCACGACGGCTCTGATGGTCTCCGTCCTATCGGAAGTGACGTACCAGATGATGCGTGCACCTCTTGGTGGGAGCGACTTGCTTGATGCGCTGTAGTACACATGCTCGCGGGAGAGCCCGAGGGCACGCGGGCGATCGAGGTCGACAAGCGTGTCGCGCGGGGCACCGAACAGCGGATACATGAAGCGCGGGTGAATCGGGGCGACGAAGGTGGGAACGTCCGCGCGGACGAGGACAAGCGGCCAGAAGCGACGTTCAACCTCACGCAGGTGGCCCGTGTGGTGAAGCGGTATGTCGCCGTGGTCGGAAGCGAACCGTTCGAAGGTCATGGGATGGTCGATCAAAGTCGCACGCGGTTCGGCGTTCCCCCTGAACCCCTCAAGCAGGAGCGACTCCCGCATGGAGTCCGACAGGTTCTCATCGTCAACAACCACTTCGGTCAGACTGTTCTGCCGTGCGACGTGACGGGTGTGTCGCGCCAGCTGCAGCGCCACAGTGCCTGAAGCGTTCCCACGTGCGACGCGAAGCATTGAGACGTGCAGCTCGTTCCCCGCTCGGTGCTCACCGAGCAACGCCCAGAGCCGACCGTCGGGGTCCGTGAGTGCTCGGGTGCTGCGCGGATGCTGCGCGATAGCCGCTCGGATGCGGCGTGCTAGATCCCTCCCCCGCTCCGCTCGATCATGACTGACGAACGCCTCGACCAAGTCGGGCAGCGGGTAATCCGACGCTGGCTCCCAACGAAGATCAACCGCTTCGATGAGCCGTGACTGGAAAACTGGCTGACCCAGGTTCTGGTCGATGGCACGGACAACCTCGTGCGGCCGCAGGATTTGCAGTGCCGAATCCGCCGGAAGCGCTGCCGGCGCTTTGTTCAGCAGCCGAGTGTCATTCGTAACGAGGTACGCCACCCCAGCGGTGAGGGCATCCGCGACATGGCACAGATCCTCCCGCAACGATGGGTCGGCCGCCAGCGCCACCTCCCCGATGTTGCGCAGCAGACGCGGCAACACCTCGGAGCCCTCCCTGCGCAACGAGCGCAAGCGAGTGATGTGAGCGACCGCCTCCCGCTGGCGTGCACGCTCCCCGTCGTCGTCGATGCGGTCGAGCTCGACATCCACTTGCGGGGAGAGAACTGGAGTCACCTCAGCCTGAAACCAATCAGCAAGCAACCCCAAAGATGCTTCACGATCCGGTCGCTTGAGCTCAGCGGAACCGAAAAGGTCGGTCACAATGTTCGTGTCGTAGGCGACGAGCGGTCTGCCTGCACCGAGGGCCGCGCTCTCGAGAAGGTCGAGATCGCCAAGCTGCATCCACCACTGCGTCAGCGTCGACCCATTCAGGGCCCTGCCCCGCCGCTCGCCCCGAGGAGACAGGCCAACCGACGCCCAGAAGCGATCCAACCCGTAGTCGCGACGGCAGTACGCCAGGACCCCGGTCGCCTCAGGATGCATCATTACAGCAGCGTCGATGAGCTGCTTCCCAATGGATTGACCACGTGCACTGACACAGACATGTACCAGTTTGATGTACCCCGCTCGTGGGACGTCATACAGGCAGTAACCGACGAGTTCGCCGCCGAGTTCAGCGACGATGAGCGTGCCCCGGCGAACTCGGTCCATGAAGGCAGAATCGGTCAGGAATCCCAGTGTGCCTCGATGCGCTTTCGCCAGCTCCATGACAGCCGGCCATTCGACAGGCCGATCATCGCTGCAAACATGTCGAACCTCGACCCGCGTCCCATCCATGGTGTCCACATCGTCCAACACAACCGACCTGAGTATCACTCGCCACGCCGGACACGCTGACGCCGCCGTTCCTTCGAGAAACCGGGGTCATCGACCGTCCGGTATCGTCGCCTCGTGAATCGCTGGCGTCGTCTTGCACTTGTCCTGGTCGGGAGTGGAGCCGGCGCTGCCTTCTTCGCGGTCAGCGTGCGCGCGTGGGGTCCTTGGTGGCGAATCGCAGACTTCCCTCGCGCGGAAGAATGGTCAGCGCTGTTCGGGGCTTCTGCGTTAATCGCTCTTGCATTCGCCTGGTATCAGATTCGACAAGTCGATGCATCAAACCGCGAAGTTGCGCAGTCAAATCGAGCCCTGCAACGGATGAATCGAGAATCCATCCGGCCCCGTATCCTCGTCGAACTTTCGTTCCATCGCATCGTTCGGAAAGAGAGAGGGATGCCCGTCGAGGGAGACATACATCTCATAGTCACGAACGTTGGTGCAACCAACGCCGTTGATGTGCGTCTCAGCGTCGATGTACCTTTCGACGGTCTGAATGCGCACTTTGCTCAGGGGGAAGCTGGTCGGGTCAGGCACTTCTCCGCTGTCAATGAATACTTCAGTGGAACCACCGCCTTCCGCATACTCGCGCCGGGTAAGCGATACCAGTTTTTCCTCGGACGGTTCCCTCAGACCCTCAATCACGCATCCGGCGTCCCACGCAAGTACCGGGTGCAGGCGGATTACCGCGACACGATCCTCGGCGACACGTACAACGACGAATACATCCTCGACCTGGACCTCGAACGCCGTCTGGAACTTCCGATCGATCCCCTCCTACGTGTCGGGAAGGACCTGGAAGTCGTCGGAGACGAACTCAGGAACATTCGGAAGGCCGTTCCGGACGCACTCGCGTTGGATGACGACCAGCTGCGAGCCGTGCTCCGAGTTGGACGAGCACGCCGTACGCCGGAGCGACGGTCGGCACGCGCGGCCCGGAAAATCAGAGGCACCCGAAAGTAACGGGCACCAGCACGAGGCGCCCGTCGTGAACCCAACATTGCGGACGCCAAAACCCGATCACGCCACCCAACAACCGCCGAGTCGGGCATACCGATCCCGCGAAACCGGGCCAAACAGGGGCGAAATGCCAGTCGACCCACGTCGCCCACATCAATTGTGTTTCACGAGGGCTCAGTCCCGCACCTCGGAGGGCAGCCAACGCGCGTCCCAGTGCCGATGGGATCTCAAGCAAGCGAAGACAGGATCTCGCAGATGAGACGCCTTGGGACGGCCCGAAGGGCCGCCTAACCAGGGATTCTTCTAGCCACCCACCAGGCACTGTGTCCATCAACGACACAGCAACGAAGCAGGCCGGCTCCTCAGGGAGCCGGCCTGCTTCGCGTTTCAGGGCGCGCGTTCACGGCCGGGAGGCGCGGCGCGGCTCCACGTCGCCGGCTCGCCGGAAGAACGGGCGTGCGCTGGGCACGAAGAGCAGGACCACCGCGACGACCGAGAGCAGGATCGACGCGGTCGAGAGCAGGCCGTCCGAGATGCTCAGGAGCGCGCGCAGGGCAGCGACCGCGACGAGGACGATCCGGGCGACGGGCGAGCCGCGGAGGAGCAGGAGCACCGCGGCGGCGACCACCGCCCAGAGGACGCAGGACAGCGCGACGGCGAGGACCGCGCCGGCACCCGTGAGACCGGAGCCCGACGCGGTGACCACGACGGTGGCGACCACGCCGACGACGAGCCAGACCGCCCAGAGGACCACGGCGATCGTGACCGCGCGGGGGCGGTGCCGTCGTGAGTGTCGGAGGTCGTCGGTCGTCGTCATGTGCTCCCCGTCCCGCTGCTCCCTGCTGCAGTGGTGTCGAGCGTACCGATCGGTCTGCGGTGCGTCAGGCGGCGAGGGCGGCCGGGTCGAGACCGACCGCGCTGGCGATCGTCGTGCGGACGAGCCCCTCGCGCGCGGTCCGGTCGAGGTAGTCCACGAGGGCGTACCCGTTCGTGGCGTCCACGAGCGCGAAGAGGAGCCGGCCGATCTCGCCGGGGTCGTGGGCGCGCATGACACCGGCACGGACCCCGTCGTCGACGACGGCCGTGGCGAGCCGCTGCCAGTCGTCCATGACCTCGCGTGCGGCCGACGCCAGCGCGGGGTTCGTCCGCCCGATGCTCCAGGCGTCCGCCCAGAGCGCCGCGACGTCGTCCCGGTCCGGGTCGGCGATGCACGCGAGGAGCGTCCGGAGCTGCGCGACCGGTTCGGCCTCGGCCGCGACGAGCGTCCGGACCTCGGCCACCTCGGCGCTCGCGACCGTGCGGAACGTCTCGCCGACGAGGTCGGCCGTGCTCGGGCGGTAGTGGGCGACGAGCGAGGGGGCGACACCGACGGAGGCCGCGACGCCCCGCAGGGTCACCGCGGCGAGCCCCTGGGAACGGGCCACGTCGATCGCGGCCGCGGTGATCTGGGCCTCGCGTTCGGCCGGGCTGAGGCGCCGGCGGGCCGGGGTCGACGGCACGGTCCCAGCGTAGGCGGGTGCGCAGCGGACCGGCGGCGTGTCAGGCACGGTCGACGACGAACGCCGCCCAGAGGTCGGCCCGGGTCGCGAACGCGGACAGGTCCCGGTCGAGCAGCCGTCCGGCGTGCTCGATCCGGGCCCGCGCGGTGTGCCGGTGCACGCCGAGCGTCTGGGCGGTCCGGTCGTACTCGCAGTTCTGCTCGAGCCAGGTCCGCACGGTGCGGGTGAGCTCGGTGCCGGCGTCCCGGTCGTGGTCGAGCAGCGGAGCCAGGACGGCCCTGGCGACGGCGCCGGCGTCGACGTCCACGTGGGCGAGGTGCGCGAGGACGCCGTCGCGGGCGAGGTCGCCGAACTCGGTGATGCCCGGCCGTCCCTCTCGGCGTCGGTCGAGCGCCTGGACGGCCTGGGTCCGGGCGCGGCCGAAGTAGGGGTACGAGGCGCCGTCGGAGAGTCCGGCGTGCAGGTCGTAGCGGGTGACGAGTTCCTCGACGACCGCGGTGTCGTCGGCGCCGACGCAGAGGAACAGCTCGTCGTCGACGGCGAAGAACAGTCGTCCGGGGCGGTCCTGCACCCAGAGCTCGAGGAGGTCGACCACCGTGTCGAGGTCCTGGTCCGCCACGTCGAGCGCCGCGATGCGGACCGGCTCCGCGGGGAGCGGCCCCCAGACCTCGCGGGACGTCGTGTCGACCACGGCCGGGTCGCCGACGGACAGCATGGTGAGCAGCCCGGTCCGGAGCAGGCCGCGGGCACGGGCGAGCTCGCGGTTCTGCTGCAGGGCGAGTCCGGCGAGGGCGATGACGGCCGTGACGACCTCGCGCCCGGCGCGGTCGAGCGCGCCGCCGTTCGCGATGGCGAGCACACCGCTGAGGTGTCCGCCGCTGCCCAGGGTCTGCAGCGTGAACCCGGTGCGGTGCTCGGTCGTCACCGGCAGGCTCGCGCGCTGACCGGCACGGAGCAGCCGCAGCGACTCGGACCGGAGCAGGTCGAGGTCGCCGTCGGGGACGCCGTCGACGGGGTACCCGCGGTCCAGCCGCCCGGAGACGTCGAACAGTCCGACCCAGCCGTCGAGCTGGCGGGAGAGCTCCGCGATCGTGGCGCCGAGGCCGTCCGGGCGCATCGCGGCGAGCGAGATGGCGCGCTGGGCGGCGAGGGCCCAGGCGTTCCGGGCGTTGGCGTCACGTGCGACGGCGTCGGCGTTCGCCTGCGCGACGGCGATGAACGAGGTCTCGTACGGCACCTCGAACAGCGGGAGGCCGAGGGACCCGCACGCGTCGACGAGCTCGGCTGGGGTGCCGGCGCGGACGACCTCGGTCCCGAACCCGAGCGCCACGACGCCGCGCCGCCGGAGCCGTGCGACGTACTCGCGCGCGAACGACTCGGCCCCCTCGGCGTCCACCTCGAACTGCGTCCCCGTGGTCAGGAGCCCCTGGCCGTCGGCGAGGAACGGTGTCGGATCGTCGAGGTCGGAGCTGTGCAGCCAGGACAGCGGGGCGTCGAGTGCCTCGGCATCGGCGCCGGTGAGCAGGCGCAGGTGGAGGTCGCCCCGGTTGAGCAGGGATCGCAGCGTCGCGGGCATGCAGGAAGCCTATCCGCCGAGTCGATCGGTCCCGCTGTGGGTGTACACCGCGGACAGTGGGCATCGGCGCCGGACGCTCCTACCATCGCGGCATGTCCTCCACCGCTGCACCCTCGATCAGCGCCGCCGCGGGCGGCCCCTCGCTGCCCCAGGAGCGGCGGCTCGTCACGGAGGTGCCGGGCCCGCGGTCGCGGGCACTCCTCGACCGGAAGGCCGCCGCCGTCGCGGCCGGCGTCGGGGTCGCCGTGCCGATCGCCGTGGTCGCCGCCGGTGGTGGCGTGGTCGTCGACGCCGACGGGAACTCCCTCATCGACCTCGGCTCCGGGATCGCGGTCACCAGCGTCGGCAACGCGCACCCCGCCGTGGTCGCGGCCGTGCAGGAGCAGGTCGCAGCGTTCACGCACACGTGCTTCACGATCGCCGCCTACGACGGGTACGTGGACGTCGCCGAGGCCCTCAACCGGCTGACCCCCGGGGACCACGAGAAGCGGACGGCACTGTTCAACTCCGGCGCGGAGGCCGTCGAGAACGCGGTGAAGATCGCGCGCAAGCACACCGGTCGGCAGGCCGTCGTGGTGTTCGACCACGCGTACCACGGCCGCACGAACCTGACGATGGCGCTCACCGCGAAGAACCAGCCGTACAAGAACGGCTTCGGCCCGTTCGCCCCCGAGGTCTACCGCGTGCCGATGTCGTACCCGTTCCGCGACGGGCTGTCCGGACCCGAGGCCGCGAAGCGCGCGATCAGCCAGATCGAGAAGCAGGTCGGCGCCGAGAACACCGCCGCGGTGCTCGTCGAGCCGATCCAGGGCGAGGGCGGCTTCGTCGTGCCCGCACCGGGGTTCCTCGCCGCCCTGTCCGAGTGGACGACGGCGAACGGCGTCGTCTTCATCGCCGACGAGGTGCAGACCGGCTTCGCCCGCACGGGTGCGATGTTCGCCAGCGAGCACGAGGGGATCGTGCCGGACGTCGTCACCACGGCGAAGGGCATGGCGGGTGGACTGCCGCTGTCGGCGGTGACCGGCCGTGCCGAGATCATGGACGCCGCCCACGTCGGCGGCCTCGGCGGCACGTACGGCGGCAACCCGGTCGCGTGCGCCGCCGCGCTCGCCGCCATCGACGCGTTCGAGCACGACGGCCTCGTCGAACGGGCCGAGGCGATCGGTACGGTGCTGCTGGACCGGCTCCGGGCGGCGCAGGCGGCCGACCCGCGCATCGGCGACGTCCGCGGCCGCGGGGCCATGGTCGCGATCGAACTCGTCGACCCGGCCACCGGGGAGCCCGACGCCGCACTGACCGGTCGGGTGGTGCGGTACGCGTACGAGCACGGCGTCATCGCACTGACCGCCGGCACCTACGGCAACGTCGTCCGCTTCCTGCCCCCGCTCGCGATCGACGACGCGCTGCTCACCGAGGGCCTCGACGTCGTCCTGGAAGGACTCTCCGCAGCATGAGCACCGCCACCACGACCACGGCGACCGCCGCCACGACGGCCTGGCCGTCGGTCCCCGACGCGACCGGACCCGCCGCCGAGCAGGCCGTCCTCGACCGGGTCCCCACGGGCCTCCTGATCGGCGGTGCCTGGCAGCAGGCGGCCGACGGCGCGACGTTCCCCGTCGTCGACCCGGCCACCGGCGAGACGCTCCTGAGGGTCGCCGATGCAACCCCCGAGGACGGTGTCCGGGCACTCGACGCCGCGGATGCGGCGAAGCACGGCTGGGCGACCACCCCGCCGCGGCAGCGTGCCGAGGTCCTGCGCCGGGCGTTCGACCTGCTGCAGGAGCGCCGCGAGGAGTTCGCGCTCCTGATGACGCTCGAGATGGGCAAGCCGCTCGCCGAGGCCCGCGGCGAGGTGGCTTACGGCGGCGAGTTCCTCCGCTGGTTCTCCGAGGAGGCGGTCCGCATCGGCGGCTCCTACGGCACCAACCCGGAGGGCACCGGTCGGGCGATCGTCACGCACAAGGCCGTCGGGCCGGCGCTGCTCATCACCCCGTGGAACTTCCCCCTCGCGATGGCCACCCGCAAGATCGCACCCGCGCTCGCCGCCGGCTGCACCGTCGTGGTGAAGCCCGCCGAGCTCACCCCGCTCACCACGCTGCTGTTCGCCGACCTGCTGCTCGAGGCAGGCGTGCCGGCCGGCGTCGTCAACGTCGTGCCGACCACGCACGCCGCGGCGATCTCCGAACCACTCCTCGCCGACCAGCGCCTGCGGAAGCTGTCGTTCACCGGCTCCACCCCGGTCGGCCGGACGCTGCTGGGACAGGCCGCGCAGACCGTGCTCCGGACGAGCATGGAACTCGGCGGCAACGCCCCGTTCCTGGTGTTCGAGGACGCCGACCTCGACCTCGCCGTCGATGCCGCGCTCGCCGCGAAGTTCCGGAACACCGGGCAGGCGTGCACCGCGGCGAACCGCTTCCTGGTGCACGAGGACGTCGTCGACGAGTTCGCCGGGCGCATCACCGCGCGCGTCGAGTCGATGCGGGTCGGGCGCGGCACCGAGGACGGCGTCGCGATCGGCCCGCTCATCGACCAGCGCGCGGTCGACAAGGCGCACCGCCTCGTCACCGATGCCATCGACCGCGGCGCCGTCCTGCGCACCGGCGGACACGCCGTCGACGGCCCGGGCACGTTCTACGCGCCGACCGTCCTCACCGACGTCCAGCCGGGGAGCGACCTGCTGCACGACGAGATCTTCGGCCCGGTGCTCGCGATCCGGACCTTCCGGACCGAGGAGGAGGCCGTGGCGGCCGCGAACGACACGGAGTACGGTCTCGTCGGGTACGCCTGCACCGAGGACCCGGCACGCGGACAGCGCCTGATGGAACGACTCGAGACGGGCATGCTGGGGCTCAACACCGGTGTCGTGTCGAACGCCTCGGCCCCGTTCGGCGGGGTCAAGCAGTCCGGCCTCGGCCGGGAGGGCGGCGGCGAGGGGATCGCCGAGTACCTCGAGACCATGTACACACTGACGCCCGACCCGTTCGGGCGCACGAAGGGAACGCAGCGATGAGCATCGAACGGGACGTCGTCATCATCGGCGCCGGGGTGACCGGCCTGATCGCCGCGAACCGGCTGGTCGCCGAGGGCAGGACCGTCGCGGTGCTCGAGGCCCGTGACCGCGTCGGTGGCCGCACCTGGACGAACGACATCGAGGGCGTCACGCTCGAGATCGGCGGCCAGTGGGTCTCCCCGGACCAGACCGCGCTGCTCGAGACGCTCGACGAGCTCGGCCTCGAGACGTACGACCGCTACCGGGAGGGCTCGAGCGTCTACGTCGACGAGCACGGCACGCGGACCGAGTACACCGGCGACATCTTCCCGCTGCCCGAGGCGACCGCTGCGGAGATCGAACGGCTCGTGTCCGTCGTCGACGAGTACGTCGCGCGGGTCGACCCGGCCCGCCCGTGGGAGGCGCCGGGCGCCGCGGCGCTCGACGAGACGTCCTTCCGCGCCTGGTTGCACACCCTCAGCGACGACCGGGTCGCGACCGACAACGTCGAGCTCTTCATCGCCGGGGCCATGCTGACGAAGCCGGCACACGCGTTCTCCGCGCTGCAGGCCCTGCTCATGGCGGCCTCCGCCGGCAGCTTCTCGAACCTCGTCGACGCCGACTTCATCCTCGACAAGCGCGTCGTCGGCGGCATGCAGCAGGTCTCCGAGCGCCTCGCGGAGCGCCTCGGCGCGGACGTGCACCTGAACGCCCCTGTGCGCACCCTGCGCTGGGACGATGACGGCGTGGTCGCGATCGCGGACAGCGGCGTGGAGGTCCACGCCCGGCAGGCACTCGTGGCCGTGCCCCCGCCCCTGTACTCGCGGATCTCGTACGAGCCGCCGCTGCCGCGTCGCCAGCACCAGCTCCACCAGCACCTGTCGATGGGGTTCGTCATCAAGGTGCACGCCGTCTACGACCGGCCGTTCTGGCGCGGCGCAGGCCTGTCCGGCACCGCGTTCAGCCCGTACGAGCTCGTCCACGAGTCGTACGACAACACGTCGCACGGCTCGGAGCAGGGCACCCTCGTCGGGTTCGTCTCGGACGTGCACGCCGACGACGTCTTCGCGCTGAGCGCCGAGGAACGGAAGGCGCGGGTGCTCGCGGCGCTCGCCCACTACTACGGCGACGAGGCGCTCCGCCCGGTCGTCTACTACGAGAGCGACTGGGGCACGGAGGAGTGGACCCGCGGCGCGTACGCGGCGAGCTTCGACCTCGGCGGGCTCGTCCGGTACGGCGCCGACCAGCGTGCCGCCGTCGGTCCGATCCGGTTCGCCTCGAGCGACCTGGCCGGGCACGGGTACCAGCACGTGGACGGCGCGGTGCGGATGGGCCGCGAGGCGGCCGCCGAGATCCTCGCCGCCCTGCCGCAGCCGGCGGTGCGGTAGACCCACACCGGGACGGACGGGAGGCGCGGTGCCGGCTGGCACCGCGCCTCCCGTCCGTTCGTGGTGGGCCGCCACCCGCTCCGTCGCCCTGCGAATTGCGCAAGAACGTAACCGAAGCGCGCGCTCGATTCGAGGGGTGGGGTCCTCGCGTGGCAGGCGCGGGACCCGGACGATTGATCCAAGCCCGGCGACCGCCGAGGCTCCGGTCGATCGAACGGGAACGGAGCGATCACATGAGTGCTGTCCCGACCACCGCACGGGCGAGGGCCACCGTGACGAGCCGTCCACGCCGACGGAGCCGCGGCACGGGCGTCGGCTACGCGCTGCTCGCCCCCGCGACCGCGGTGATCGTCCTGCTCGTGGTCGTGCCGATGCTCCTCATCCTGCGGCAGAGCTTCGCCGTCAGCGACCCGCTCGGCGGCGACCTCGGCGGGTTCACCCTCGACAACTACACGGCGTTGTTCGATCCGGTCTACGTCAAGACGCTCGGCTACAGCCTCGGCATGGCGGCACTGAACGCGGTCGTCTGCCTCGTCGTGGGCTACGCCGTGTCCTGGTACCTCTGCTCCCGGCCCGCCGGCACACAGGCGGTCCTGCTCGTGCTGGTCATCATCCCCTTCCTCACCGACTTCCTGGTCCGCACCTTCGCCTGGATCAACCTGCTCGGCTCGGGCGGCCCGTTCGTGCAGGTGGCTCGGATGCTCGGCCTGCCCGCGTCCTCGCTGGTGCCGTCTCAGACCGCCGTCACCCTGTCCTTGCTCTACGCGTTCCTGCCGGTGGCGGTGTTCCCGATCTACGCGTCGATGCGTGCCATCGACCCCTCGGTCCGCGAAGCCGCGGCGGACCTCGGTGCCGGCTGGTGGCAGACCCACCGCCGGGTCGTGCTGCCGCTCAGCGCACCCGGGATCGCCTCGGCGGCGATGCTGACGTTCATCCCCACGCTCGGCGTCTTCGTCATCCCGATCCTGCTCGGCGGTGGCAAGCAGCAACTCGTCGGGAACGTCATCGTGACGCTCTACACCGAGTTCCGGAACGAACCCCTCGGTGCCGCCCTGTCGATCGTCGTGCTCGTCCTCATGCTGCTGTCCATCGGAGCCGCCGCGCTCGTCGCTCGCATCGCCACCTCGAGGAGGGCCGCCTGATGGACCGTGTCATCGCCTGGTTCGCGCGGATCGTGTTCGCGTTCCTGTACCTGCCGATCATCGCCCTCGTCGTGTACTCGTTCAACGCGTCGGACGTCAGCTACCGGTTCACCGGGGTGTCCCTCGGCTGGTACGCGCAGCTGTTCGCCGACACGCAGTTGCTCGGCGCGCTCCGGACCAGCCTGGTCGTCGGGATCGTCGCGGCCCTCCTGTCGACGGCGATCGGCTTCGCGACCGCACTCGGACTGTCGCGCTACCGGGTCCGTGGACGGGCGTTCTTCGTCGGTGCGGTGCTCGTCCCGCTCATCGTGCCGGAGATCGTGCTCGGCGTCTCGCTGCTGACGACCTTCTCGAAGCTCGGCGTCCCGAGCGGGTACCCGACGCTGGTGCTCGGGCACGTCGTCGTCACGCTGCCGCTCGCGACGCTGGTCATGATGGGGGCGATGAGCTCGCTCGACCCGAGCCTCACCGAAGCCGCCACCGACCTCGGCGCCGGCGCGTGGACCACGTTCGTCCGGGTGCTGTTCCCGCTGTTGCGTCCGTCGGTCCTCGCCGCCTTCCTGCTGAGCTTCACGACGTCGTTCTCGAACATCGTGATCTCGACGTTCACCTCCGGCGTGGGGACGACCACGCTGCCCCTCCGGATCTACTCCACCCTCAAGACCGGCCTGACCCCGGAGCTCAACGCGCTCGGCACGCTCCTGGTCGTGTTCACGCTGCTGGTCATCCTCGTGGTCGGTGTCGGACAGCTCCGGCGGATCCTCGCCGGGACACCGACTGCCTCCTGACCGTCCCGTCGCCCGCTTCCCCTCCCGCGTTCCCTCCCCCGCGTCACCCCACCCCTCGTCACCCCACCCCGCGTTCCTCCCCGAAAGGTACGACCGTGTCCAAGAAGCACCTGTTCACATCCATGGCGGTCCTCAGCGCCGCCGCCCTCGCCCTCACCGGGTGCGCGACCGCGTCGTCCGGCGCGGAGGGCTCCCAGACGGCCGCCCCCGGCTCGAGCCTGCACATCTACGCCTGGGCCGGCGAGATCCCGGACAGCGTCGTGTCCGGGTTCGAGCAGCAGACCGGCATCAAGGTGACCGTCGACAACTTCGACAGCAACGAGACCATGATCTCGAAGCTCGCGGCGGGCAACTCCGGGTACGACGTCGTCGAACCGAGCCAGTACGCGGTGGAACTCATGGTCCAGCGCGGGCTGCTCGCGACGATCGACAAGAGCAAGCTGCACGGGTTCGACAACCTGCAGAGCACCTTCGTGAACCCGTCCTTCGACAAGGGCAACAAGTACAGCATCCCGTGGGCGTGGGGAACGACTGGCATCCTCTACAACGAGTCGTGCACCGGAGCGCCGGTCACGAGTTGGAAGGACCTCTGGAACCCGAAGTACAAGGGCAAGGTCTACATGCTCGACAACATGCTGTCGGCCTACATCGCCGGACTGCAGGTCGAGGGACTCTCGGCCACCTCCACGAAGCAGAGCCAGATCGAGCGCGCGACCACGGCGCTGCTCGACCAGAAGGCGAACCTGGCGGGCTACAACAGCGACAACTACGCCGACCTCGTCGGCTCCGGGGACGCGTGCATCGCCGAGGCCTACAGCGGGACGACCGCGGCGAAGGCGGTCGCGGCGAACCCCGACGTGCACTACGTGATGCCGAAGGAGGGCGGCACGCTCTGGACCGACAGCTTCTCGGTCGTGAAGGACACGAAGCACGAGGCGGCCGCCTACGAGTGGCTGAACTACACGCTGCAGCCGAAGGTCGCCGCCCTCGTCACCGACGACGCCTCGCTCGCGAGCACGAACGAGGCTGCCAAGAAGCTCGTGAAGGACCAGTCGCAGGTCGACAACCCGGCGATCTACACCCCGGCGTCCGAGCTGGAGAAGGCCGAGTTCATCGTGGACCCGGGCGACGCACTGCGCTACTTCCAGGCCGGATGGACGAAGGTCCGCGCCTCCTGACCCGTCGGGCGGCGGTCGGACACCGCCGCCCGACCCCCGTCGACACCCCTCATCGATCGGACCAGTGATGACATCCACCATCGAGACACCCGAGACCACCGTGCTCGCCGCCGGACGACCTGCCGTCCGCCTGACGGGCATCACGAAGACCTTCGGGTCCACGACCGTCGTCCACCCCCTCGACCTCGAGATCGGGCGGGGCGAGTTCTTCAGCATCCTCGGGCCCTCGGGATGCGGCAAGACCACGCTGATGCGGATGATCACGGGTTTCGAGGAGCCCACCGCGGGGTCGGTCGAGCTGGACGGCCAGGTCGTCGACGGGGTCCCCACCCGTCGGCGCGACCTCAACATGCTGTTCCAGAGCTACGCGCTCTTCCCGCACCTGAGCGTCTTCGAGAACGTCGCCTTCGAGCTGCGGGTGCGTCGGACGCCGAAGGCCGAGCTCGAGCAGCGTGTCCGTGAGGCGCTGGACCTCGTTCGTCTCGGCGGCTTCGCCGACCGGAAGCCGGCGGCGCTGAGCGGCGGACAGCGGCAGCGCGTCGCGCTCGCACGCGCCGTCGTCGGCCGACCGGCGGTCGTCCTGCTCGACGAGCCGCTGGGTGCGCTCGACCAGAAGCTCCGCAAGGAGATGCAGTTCGAGTTGAAGCGCATGCAGCGCGAGGTCGGCATCACCTTCATCTACGTCACGCACGACCAGGAGGAAGCCCTCACGATGTCGGACCGCATCGCCGTGATGTCCGAGGGGCGGGTCCTCCAGGTCGCGTCGCCCACGGCGATCTACGACGAGCCCGACTCACGGTTCGTCGCGACCTTCATCGGCAGCTGCAACGTGCTCGACGGGACCGTCGGCGCCACCCGCGAGTCCGTGCTCGTCGACGGCGCCGGCAGCGTTCCCGCGGTCGTGCCCGCCGGACTGGCGGCCGGCACGGCGGTCGCCGTCGCGCTCCGCCCCGAGCGGATCACCCTCCGCGCCGGGGACGACGGGATCGGCCTCGCCGGCACCGTCGTGGGGCGGATGTTCCTCGGGGACGAGTGGATGTACCAGGTCGCCATCGGCGCCCCCGCGCCGTTGACGGTCCGCGTCCCGAGCAGCAGCGCGTCCGATGACCTCGCCGCGGTGCCGGACGGCGGGTCGGTCCGGGTCACCTGGCAGCCGCGGGCCGGGCGCGTCCTCGTGGACGGAGCTGCCGCGTGATGCCGCAGCTGGCCGTCGCGGCGGTGCAGACGGCCCCGACCGCCGACCCCGGGGAGAACCTCGCCGCCCTCACCGTCGCCGTCTCGGAGGCGGCGCGCGCCGGAGCACGGTTGGTGGTCCTGCCCGAGGAGGCCATGTTGCTCGCGGAGGCCGTCGACCGCGCAGGAGGAGCGGATGCCCTCGCCAGGGTCGTCGACCTCGCGTGGCCGGCCTTCCTGGCACACCTCAGTGGCCTCGCCGCGCAGCACGAGGTCTGGATCATCGCCGGCGGGTACGAACCCAGCGGATCCGACCGGCCGTTCAACACGCTCGTCGTGCTCGACGCCCATGGAGGTGTCGTCGCCGAGTACCGCAAGCTCCACCTCTACGACGCCTTCGCGTACCGGGAGTCCGACTACGTCACGCCCGGCGACGACGTCCCACCCGTGGTGCTCGTCGACGGCGTCGCGATCGGTCTCGTCAACTGCTACGACCTGCGGTTCCCGGAACTCGCTCGTGACCTCGTCGACCGCGGCGCCGACGTGCTCTCCGTCTCCGCCGCCTGGGTCGCCGGGCCGCGGAAGGAAGACCACTGGGAGACGCTCGTCCGCGCGCGGGCGATCGAGAACACCTGCTGGGTGATCGCCGCCGGGTCGGCGTCGCCGGACTGCGTCGGCACGAGCATGCTCGTCGACCCCCTCGGCGTGGTGCGCGCGGCCCTGCCGCCCACCGGGACCGGCACCGTGGCCGGACTGGTGTCGCTCGACCGCACCGCCGAGATCCGTGAACACCTGCCCGCGCTGGCGAACCGTCGCCTCACGACGACGGTGTCCGTCGCTCCTGAGCTCGTCCCCGAACCGGAGGTCTGAACCATGCCCGTCGTCATCGGCCCCACACCGGAGCCCCTGTCCGAGCTGCTCGTCGAGAAGTTCCGCCGAGTGTCGTTCCCGACCATCGGGCACTACCTCGAAGAGGGGTTCGTCGACTCCGGGATCGTCCGGCAGAGCGGGGACGCCAGGGTCGTGGGCCGTGCCCTGACGGTGCGGCTCACCGCGCAGGACTCGACGGTCCTGCACCACGCCGCCGGCTCCGTCGAACCCGGTGACGTCGTCGTGATCGACACCGGAGGGGACGTCCGGCACGCCCCCGTCGGCGAGGTGCTCGCAGTGGCGATCGCCTCGCGCGGCGGGGTGGGCGTCGTCGTCGACGGTGTGATCACCGACATCGACGAGATCGACGCCGAGCACCTCACGGTCCACGCTCGTGGCCGGAGCATCCTGACCACGAAGCTGCTCGGCGTCGACGCCGGCGGCATGAACGTCCCGGTCGTGTGCGGCGGGGTCACGGTCCGGCCGGGTGACCTGGTCGTCGCGGACCGGAACGGGGTGCTCGTCCTCGACCCGCAGGTCGCGGAAGCGATCATCGACACCGCCTTGGAGGACGACGCCGAGGAGCCCGCCCTCGTCGCAGCGGTCCGCGCCGGGGAGCGGCTCGGTGCGCTCACCGGTGCGTCGGACACCATCGCCGCCCTGACCGCCTGACCATCCTCGCCCGACCGACCAACAGAACGGACTCCGCTCCATGACGCTCATCAAGGCCGCCGTCAACGGCGGGCGCACCCGCACCGAGGCGCCCGGCGTGCCCCTCACCCCGGCGGAGATCGCCGCCGACGCGAGCACCGCGTTGGACGCGGGAGCGGCCGTCGTCCACGCCCACGTCCGCACGCCGGGCGGTGGGCAGTCGATCGAGCCGTCGCTCGTCGGCGCGCTCGTCCGGGCGGTGCACGACGCGCACCCCGGCGCGATCGTCGGGACGACGACCGGGCTCTGGACGTGCTCCGGACACGCGGAGCGCATGCGGCTGATCGCGGCGTGGCCCGCCGACGCGCTCCCGGACTTCGCGTCCGTCGCGTTCTGCGAGGACGGCGCGGCCGAAGCGGCGTCCCTGGTCATCGCCCGAGGGATGGTGCTCGAGAGCGCGGTCTGGTCGATGTCGGACGTGCCGGCCCTGCTCGCCTCGCCGACGGTGCACGACAACGTCCGCATCCTCATCGAGCCCGAGGACGAGGACCCCGCCGAGGCCGTCGCGCACGCCCGGGCCATGGCCGCGGCCGTCCGCGAGGCCGGTGTCACCGCCCCGATCCTCTACCACGGCTACGACGCGACCGCGTGGCCGCTCGTCCGCGCGGCGTTCGAGGACGGTGCCGAGATCAGGGTGGGCTTCGAGGACATGGTCACCCTCCCCGACGGGACGCCGGCGCCGGACACCGCGTCGATGGTCGAGGCGGCACTGGAGATCGAGCGAACGGGTTCGACCGTCACGGCTTCGTGAAGGAGGATGTCGTCATGCCCGCCGACGAACTCGACCGCAGGCTCGTCGAACTCCTCGGCGAGAACGGTCGGCGTGCGTTCACGGACATCGCCCAGATCGTCGGGGTGTCCGAGGCGACCGTCCGCGCACGGGTGCAGCGGCTCTCGGCGAACGGCACCCTCCGCATCGTCGCGCTGTGCAACCCGCTCACCCTCGGGCACCAGTCCGTCCGCATGCTCATCAGCGTGCGGGACCTGACGCCCCGGAACGTGGCGAAGTCGCTGGCGGAGCTCCCGTCGATCGGCCACGTCGCCCTGACCGCGGGTGCGCGGGACGTGTACATCGAGGCCACCGCCCGGGACCTCGGGCAGCTCGCCGACCTGCTCGACGACATCCGCAGGACACCGGGCGTCGCGGCGATCGACCAGTACGTGCTGACCCGGCTGTACAAGGACTACTCGTGGAGCGGACTCCGTGACCAGTCCGGGCAGCGGGCCGCCGGCCTCGAGAACACGCTCTGACCCGGTCCGCGCAGGTGGTCAGCCGAGTCGTGCTCCCGGGTGCGGTCGGGTCGGTCGGTCGACGGGCTCGCGGAACCCGGCCCACACGTACTCGTCCTTGAGGATCTCCATCACGGTGGAGGTCTCCACGGATTCGACTCCCGGGACCCGCCGCACGGTCTCGGTGAGGAACCGGGTCAGTTCGTCGTGGCCGTCGCAGCGGACGTCGAGGATGAGGTCGTACGACCCGATGCACGCCCCGACGTAGCGGACCTCCGGGAAGGCCGCGAGGGCACGGGCCACGCTGTCGACGGTTGCGCTCCGCACCCGGATCGAGAGGTGCGCCTCGTGGTAGCCGAGCTCGACACCGTTCGGCATGCCCACGACCTGGACGACGCCGAGCTGCAGCAGGCGGTGGTACCGCTGCCGGACGCTCGCCTCGGAGAGGCCGACGTACCGCGCGATCTCACCGAAGGACCGTCGCCCGTCGATGCGCAGCTGATCGATGATCTTGCGATCGACGACGTCCACTGCATCCAGCGCCATCCACGGATCCTACTCGATCGACGTCCGGCCTGGGCATCCCCGACGGCGTCCCCGCGTAGCGTCCCGGGCATGAGCGACACCGCCCCGAACGGGAACAGCGAACCCACCGACGCCGAGCGTCGGTACACCGAGGACCTGCCGGACGGGTCGCCGTCCGGCGACGCCACGAAGGACCCCGGCAAGGACAGCGACCACGACTCCGGCGGCGAGCCCGCCGACCCGCAGTAGCAACCGTCGAGGGTGGCCTACTCCTCCGGCAGGAACTCGTGCCGGAAGTCCGGCACGGCTGCAGCGATGTGGTCGTGGTCGCGGTCCGCGGTCAGCACTATCGCCTCGTTCGCGATCGCGCCGGTCAGCCGAGGATGCGCGCCGCCGCCGTCCGTGCCGCCGCTGCCCACGGCCGCGACGGGTCCGCCTGCGCGCTCGCCATCGCCCCGTCGTAGAGCAGGCAGAGCTGCAGTGCCGTGCCGTCGACGTCGGCCGCGCCCGCTCCGGCGAGCAGTGACGCGAAGAGCGTCCGCACCCAGTCCCGGTGCTCGAGCGTGACGGCGTGCGTCGGGTGCTCGGCGCCGTACTCCGCCTCGACGTTGATGAACGGGCAGCCGCGGTAGCCGGGTTCGTCGAACCACTCCCCGAGCAGGTCGAACACCGCGAGCACGCGCTCGCCGGGTGTCCCGCCGCGTCCGGGGAGCTCGGCCGCGACGTGCTCCTGCCACGACCGGCTGCGCCCGCGGAGGTAGCCCAGCACGAGGTCGTCCTTCGTGCGGAAGTGCGCGTACAGGCTGGCCTTCGAGATGTCCGCCTCGGCGGCGACCTGGTCGACCCCCACCGCCTGGATGCCCCGCTCGTAGAACAGCCGGTCGGCGGTCGCGACCGCGCGCTCGTACGCGGGGCGTCGCCGCGTCCTGGTCGGGGTCGTGTCGGGCATGGTTTGACTTTACTGCACCGATCTGTACAGTTACCAGCGCAGTAACCAAACCGATCTGTTCAGTTAGGACGACCACCATGACCACCACCGCCCTCGTCACCGGAGCCACCAGCGGCATCGGCCGCGCCACTGCCGAACGCCTCGCCGCCGAGGGGATGCACGTCGTCGTCTCCGGCCGGAACGCCGAGCGCGGCGCGGAGGTCGTGCAGGGCATCCGGGCTGCCGGCGGTACGGCCGACTTCGTCCGGGCGGACCTCCGCGACGCCGCCAGTGCGAACGAGCTCGCCGCGGCGGCCCTCGAGATCGGGAGCGGCCGGGTGGACGTCCTGGTCAACAGCGCCGGCATCTTCCCCTTCGGCGCCACGGCGGACACCACCTCGGAGGGTTTCGACGAGGTGTACGACATCAACGTGAAGGCACCCTACTTCCTCGTCGCCGCACTCGCTCCCGGCATGGCCGAGCGGGGCGAGGGCGCGATCGTGAACGTCACGACGATGGTCGCCGAGTTCGGCGCCGCCGGGATGGGTCTGTACGGCTCGACGAAGGCGGCGCTCGTCCTGCTGACGAAGTCGTGGGCGGCGGAGTTCGGTCCGTCCGGCGTGCGTGTCAACGCCGTCAGCCCCGGACCCACGCGGACCGAGGGGACGGCGGCGATGGGGGAGAGCCTCGACCAGCTCGCCGCGGCCGGCCCCGCCGGGCGTCCGGGGTCGGCCGGGGAGATCGCCGAGGCGATCGTGTTCCTCGCGACCGACGCGGCGTCCTTCGTGCACGGCGCGGTGCTGCCGGTGGACGGCGGCCGGATCGCGGTCTGACGCGACGCACTGACGGACGGGAGGCGCGGTGCCGGTCGGCACCGCGCCTCCCGTCCGTCGTGGAGTCGCTCCGAGTCGTCCGTCAGCCGATGCGGATCAGCTTCTTGTTGACGAACTCGTCCGCCCCCAGGGGGCCGAGCTCGCGGCCGAACCCGCTCGCCTTGACGCCGCCGAAGGGCAGCTCCGGGCTGTCCGCGCCCACGATGTTCACGTAGACCATCCCGGCCTCGATGCGGTCGGCGACCCGGAGCGCCTGCTCGTGGTCCGTGGTGAACAGGTACGAGCCGAGCCCGTACGGGGTGTCGTTGGCGATCGCGACGGCGGCGTCCTCGTCCTCGACGCGGTAGACGGCCGCCACGGGACCGAAGAACTCCTCGCGGTAGGCGTCGTTCTCCGGGGTGACACCGGTGAGGACGGTCGGCGTGAAGGCGTTCCCACGGCGCTCGCCGCCGGTGACGACCGTCGCACCCTGGGCGGTGGCCTGCCGGAGCTGCTCGGCGAGGCGATCAGCAGCGGCCGGTGACGAGAGCGGCCCGAGCTCGGCGCCGGGGGTCGTCGGATCGGTCGGTTCGACGGCCGACATCGCCGCCGTGAACCGCTCGAGGAAGTCGTCGTACAGGTGGTCGGCGACGAGGAAGCGCTTCGCGGCGTTGCAGACCTGGCCGTTGCCCTCGAGACGGGTCGCGACCGCGGACTCCACCACGGCGTCCAGGTCGTCCGTGGAGAGCAGGATGAACGGGTCCGAGCCGCCGAGCTCCAGCACGACCTTCGTCAGGTTGCGGCCGGCGATCTCGGCGACCGCGGCTCCGGCCCGGGCGGACCCGGTGAGCGAGACGCCCTGCACACGCGGGTCGGCGATGACGTCGGCGACCTGCTCGTTCGTGGCGAAGACGTTCGTGTACGCCCCCTCGGGGAAGCCGGCGTCGTGGAAGATCCGCTCGATCGCCAGGGCCGACTCCGGGCACTGCGGCGCGTGCTTCAGCAGGACCGTGTTGCCGATGAGGAGGTTCGGGCCGGCGAAGCGGGCGATCTGGTACGCGGGGAAGTTCCACGGCATGATCCCGAGCAGCACCCCGATCGAGGACTTCCGGATGAACGCGCTGCCCTCGCTGCCGTCGGCGAGGGTGATGGGCTGGTCGGCGAGGAACTCCTCGGCGTGGTCGGCGTAGTAGTCGTAGATGTCCGCGCAGAAGTCGACCTCGCCGACGGCCTGGTCGATCGGCTTCGCCATCTCGCGCACGATCGTCGCGGCGAGCTCGTCGCGACGCTCGCGGTACAGGACGGCGACGCGGTGCAGCAGCGCGGCCCGGTCCGCGACGGTGCTCCGGTCGGCGCGGTGCGCTCGGTCGGCGGCGTCGATCGCCGCGTGCAGCTCGTCGTCGGTGATGGTCGGGAAGGTCGCGAGCGTGCTGCCGGTCGCCGGGTCGGTCACGGCGTAGACGGTCGTGGTGTCGGTCATCGTGTCTCCTGTGCGTCCAGTTCGGTCAGTTGCTTGTTCACGCCCGTCACGGGCTGGTTCTCGTCGAAGCCCTTCGGCTGGATCCGGAACCCCTTCGTGATGACGAGCAGGTACACGAACCCGATCGCGGCCCAGACGCCACCGGCGATGAGGGCGTCGGCGTGCAGCTGAGACCAGAGAACACCGGTGAGCAGCATCGCGACCCCGGGCAGGACGATGTAGGAGAAGCGGTCGCGGGTCGAGTGACGACGGCCCTCGCGCCAGGCGAAGTGCACGATCACGGTCAGGTTGACGAACGTGAACGCGATGAGTGCGCCGAAGTTGATGTACGACGAGATCGTGTCGAGCGAGAACGTCATCGCGAGCAGCGTCACGGCCCCCACGACGATCACGTTCAGGATCGGCGTGCGGGTGCGCGGGCTGACGTAGCCGAAGACCTTCTTCGGCAGGACGTTGTTGCGGCCCATCACGAGCAGCATGCGGGCGACGCTCGCGTGCGAGGCGAGGCCCGACGCCAGCGCGGCGACGAAGCCGGCGGCGACGAGGATCGCCTGGAAGACCTTGCCGCCGACGAGCAGGCCGATCTGCGGGAGCGGGTCGTCCGTGAACTCGCCGAACGGGGCGTTCGTCGGGAACCGGAGCTGCGCGAAGTACGCCGACACCAGGAAGATCAGGCCGCCGATCAGGACGGTCAGCAGGATCGCCTTCGGCATGATCCGGACGCTCTTCGCCTCCTCCGTGTACATCGTCACCGCGTCGAAGCCGATGAACGAGAAGCAGACGACGGTCGCGCCGGTCAGCAGCGCGGACATCGTCACCCCGTCGTGCACGAACGGCTCGGTGCTGACGACGGTGCCCGCGCCGGCGCCGCGGACGAGCTCGATCACGGCGAACACCACGAAGGCGATCATCGCCAGGATCGCCCCGATGAGCAGGACCATGTTCAGGTTCGACGTCCCGCGCATCGACAGGCAGATCACCGTCGTCACGAACAGCGTGTAGACGACGACCGTGACCCAGGCGGGCAGCGAGGGGAAGACCTGCTCGAGGTACAGCCGGATGATGAGCGCGTTCACCATCGGCAGGAGCAGGTAGTCGAGGAGCGAGGCCCACCCGACCATGAAGCCGGCGTTCGGGTGGATCGATTCGCGGACGTACGTGTACGCGGAGCCCGCCGCCGGGTACACGCGCACCATCTTCCCGTAGCTCACCGCGGTGAGGAGCATGATCACGAGGGCGATCACGTACGCGCTCGGCACGGCGCCGTCGGTCTCGCCGGAGACGATGCCGAACGTGTCGAAGACGACGGTCGGGGTCATGTACCCGAGCCCGAGGCCGACGATCGCCCAGAGCCCGAGGCTCCGCTTCAGCGACCCGCCACGTGCCGGTGACGGCGGAGCGGTGACGGCGATGGGTGATGCCATGGGAGTTCCCTCCTGCGCGCGGACGTGCCGCGGGGCCGGGGTCCGCGCGGCGGTGCGCGGACCGTGTCGGGTGGACCGATCCGCCGACCATACCGAGGGTGCGTGCCCCGTCCGACTCGCCGTGGGGTCCAGTCGCACGAGCGACGATGTACGCGGTGTCGCTTGCCGTGACGGCGTGCACGGGACGCACGCGGGAACCCTGGGACCGGCCGGGAGGATGCTCAGCCAGCCGGACCGGAACGGCAGGGACGCTCCGGGGACGGCTCCCTACGATCGGGTCGTCGCGACCGGCACGGGGCCGGACGCCGCACGGACGAGGACGACCGATGACACGGACACGAGGAGCCCGCTCCCGCTCGACGGGACTGCTCGCCGCCGGCCTGGCGGTCGGCCTGGCGCTCGGCGCTGCCGGCGGCTGGGGAGTGGCCCACGCCGTCGGCACCGGGGCCTCCAGTGCCGCAGCGACCTCCGGCCCGACGGCCACGGCGACCCCGACGGCCGCCCCGTCCTCCAAGCCGACCCCCGTCGCCTCGGCCGCGGGCGGGATCCCCGCGGCGGAGGCACCCGGATCCGCCCCCGCACCGTCGAGCCTCGACCTCGCCACGACCTGGGCCGCCCCGACCGACCTGCCCGCGCAGGGGCGACTGCTCCGGGTGACGATCCCGGCGACACGGTCGCACTTCGTCGCTCGCCAGGCGCTCCTCTACCTGCCGCCGGCCGCGCTCACCGCCGACCCGCCCGCGCTGCCGGTCGACGTGCTGCTGTCCGGCCAGTCCCGCGGCGCCGGCCCGGACGACCTGCTGGGCGGCGGGCACATCGAGCAGACGCTCGACGCCCTCGCCACCGTCGACCGCGGACTGGCCCCGATCGTCGTCGTCCCCGACCAGCTCGGCCCGCAGTCGGCGAACCCGATGTGCGTCGACGGCCGACTCGGCAACAGCCGGACCTACCTCACGCAGGACGTGCCGGCGTGGGTGACGAGCCACCTCAGGGTCCAGACCGCACCGTCGGCGTGGACCATCGGCGGCTTCTCGCAGGGCGGGACGTGCGCGATCCAACTCGGAGCCGGGGACCCGGGCCGGTTCGGGAACCTCGTCGACGTCTCCGGCGAGGCCGGCCCGTCGCTCGGATCGGATCCGACCACCATCGCCGACGGGTTCGCGGGCGACCGTGCCGCGTGGGCCGCCGCTCAGCCGGCGGCACTGCTCCGCGCCGGGACGCCGTTCCGGGACTCGAACGCCTTCTTCGCGGCGGGCGCACTCGACCACCGGTACGGCCCGGTCATGCCGGTGATGGCGGCGCACGCCCGCGCCGCCGGCATGCACGTCGCGACCTGGGTCGTGCCCGACGGTGTGCACGGCTGGGCGACGGCGCGGGTGGCGCTCGCCGCGGGCCTCGCCTGGCTGCAGCCGCGGATCGGGCTCGCCGCGGCCGGCTGATCAGACGGCGGGCTCCTGCTGCGTGATGCAGTGCAGGCCACCGCCGCGGGCGAAGACCTCCCGCGCGTCGATCGTCCGGACCTCGCGCCCCGGGTACACGTCCGCGAGGATCCCCCGCGCCCGGTCGTCCGCGGCCGGCTCGCCGAACCCGCAGGCGATCACGGCGCCGTTCACCACGACGTGGTTGACGTAGTTCCAGTCGACCGGCCCACCGGCGTCGGCGAGGGTGGCGGGCGCCGGTAGTTCGACGATCACGGCGTCGGTGGCCTCCTCGATCGCGCGCCGGACGATCGGCATGACGAGGTGGTCGGGGTGCCCGGGGTCCGGTTGGGCGTGCAGCAGGACCGTGTCCGTCGCTGCCCCGGCGAAGGTCGCCACCATGTCGACGTGCCCGCGGGTGCCGAACCCGTCGTAGTCGCGGGTCAGCCCGCGGGGCAGCCAGATCACCTCGGTCGCGCCGATCGTCCGCGCCAGCTCGTCCTCCACCCGTGCACGGTCGGCGTGGGGGTTCCGTCGCGGGTCGAGCTGCACGGTCTCGGTCACGAGCACACGGCCGGTGCCGTCGACGTGGATCGCGCCGCCCTCGTTGACGAGCAGCGACGGGATGCGCTCCACGCCGGCGGCTGCCGCGACGGTGGCCGCGACCTCGGCGTCGCGCGTCCAGGTCGACCAGGCGTTCGCGCCCCAGCCGTTGAACACCCAGTCGACCGCGCCGCGGGCTCCGGTGGACGGGTCGACGACGAAGGTCGGACCGATGTCGCGCATCCAGAAGTCGTCGAGCGGCGTCTCGAGCACCGCGACCTCGGCCGAGAGCAGTCGGCGGGCGTCGTCGCGGGCGACCGGGTCGACGACCACGGTGACGGGCTGGAACTCGCTGATGGTGTTCGCGGTCGCCGCCCACACGCTGCGCGCGGCCTCGGCGCTCGCCGGGTCGTCCCCCAGCGTGAGGCCCGGCCGCGGGAACGCCATCCAGGTGCGTGCCTGCGGCGCCGTCTCCGCCGGCATCCGCCAGCTCACGAGTGCACCGCCCTGGAGGCACGGATCGCCTCGTACGCGCCGTGGCCGTCCCGCACGGGGTCGACCTCCTGCACCAGACCGTCGTACAGGTCGGGTCGCCTGGTCAGGTAGAAGGGGAAGAGTCGGAGCCACTCGACGCGGGCGTCGAGGTCGAGGTCGGCGACGAGCACGACGTCGGCGTCGCGCGGTGCCTCGACGAGCACCCGCCCGAACGGGTCCGAGATGAACGACGAGCCGTAGAAGGTGATGTCGCCCTCGTCGCCCCAGCGGTTCGGGACGACCATGAACTGCCCGGCGGTGACGCCGTTCGCCACGACGACCTGCCGCCAGATCGGTGCGGTGTCGAAGTCGGGGAAGGTCGGTTCGGAGCCGATCGCGGTCGGGTACGCGAGGACCTCGCTCCCGGCGAGGCCGTACGACCGGGCGACCTCGGGGAACCACTCGTCCCAGCAGGTCGGCAGACCGAGGCGGACGCCCGCGGCGTCGTACACCGGGAAGGGGTCGGCGTCGGCACCCGGACGGAAGTAGGTGTCCTCGTAGTAGCCGGCGCTGATCGGGATGTGCGTCTTGCGCGTCCGGCCGACCAGCGTGCCGTCCGGTGCGACGAGCACGGCGGTGTTGTACCCGCGCGGGTCCTCGGGGTGGTCGTCCTCGGCCGGACGCTCGTACAGCGAGGCGTGCACGAACACGCCGTGGCGCCGAGCCTGCTCGCGCGCGAAGGTCACCGTCGGCCCGTCCTCGAGGGACTCCGCTCCGTCCTTCGGGGTCCCGCTCGCCGGGGTGTCGCCCGGGTACCGGGACAGCGTGAGCTCCTGCAGGAACACCGCGGTGGCGCCGTTCGCTGCGGCGGTGGCGATCCCGTCCGTGAGGAGTCGACGGTGTCCGGCAGGATCGTCCACCCAGTGCGCCTGCACGAGGCCGACGCGGGCCGATCGTCGGGGCGAGCCGGTCTCTTGGTGGAGGGGCGAGCGGAGCGGCGTACCGGTGATGACGTCCATGTCGCCATTGTTGACCACAAGATCAACAAGCACAAGATCAGCATGCCGGTCCAGGATCGACCGATGAGCGATCCCGTCGTCACCCCGCTCGGCTTCTCGCACGTGCGGCTGACCGTCACCGACATCCACCGGAGCAAGGCGTTCTACCAAGAGCTGTTCGGGATGCCCCCGGGGAGCGACTTCAGCGATCAGATCGACGACCCGACCGTCCACGACGACCCGTGGCGGACCTACGGCGGGTGTTCGTTCACGTTCGGCGGGCAGACCCTCGGGCTCCGGCCCGTCGCCTCGGCCGGTGACCGGTTCGACCCGGACCGCGTCGGCCTGGACCACGTGTCGTTCCGCGTGGCCTCGGTCGACGACCTGCACCGGGCCGTCACCCGGCTCGACGCAGCGGGCATCCCGCACGGCGACGTCACCGACCTGCCGCCGTTCGGTCTCGTCATCCTGTCCGTGCAGGATCCGGACGACGTCAACCTGGAGTTCGCGGCGCCCCGACCGTGACTGTCCGATCGACGCACGCGTCCCCCGGCCCTCGGGGGTGACGCCAGTGGATCCGGCGTTGGCTGGCACGGTCAGACGACAGGAGGACACATGAGCAAGACGTGGTTCATCACCGGAGCATCGAAGGGCTTCGGACGCGAATGGGCCGAGGCCGCACTGGAACGCGGTGACTCGGTCGCCGGGACCGCACGCAACACCGACGACGTGCAGGACCTGGTCGAGCAGTACCCGGACACCTTCCTCGGGTTGCAGCTCGACGTGACCGACCACGACGCGGACACCGCCGCCGTGCAGCGCGCGGCCGAGCACTTCGGGTCGCTCGACGTGGTGGTCAACAACGCCGGGTACGGACACTTCGGCATGGTCGAGGAGCTCACCGAGGACGAGGTCCGGGCACAGCTCGAGACGAACCTGTTCGGCGCGCTCTGGGTGACCCAGGCGGCGCTGCCGATCATGCGCGGTCAGGGATCCGGCCACATCATCCAGGTGTCGAGCATCGGCGGCATCAGCGCCTTCCCGACCGTCGGTGCCTACCACGCCTCGAAGTGGGCGCTCGAGGGCATCTCGCAGTCCCTCGCGCAGGAGGTCGCCGGGTTCGGCATCCACGTCACGCTGGTCGAACCGGGTGGGTTCTCCACCGACTGGTCCGGACCCTCGTCGAAGCACAGCGAGGAGGACCCGGCGTACGCCGACGTCCGCGAGGCAGCGTCGAAGCGCCCGTCCGCGGCCGACCCCGGCAAGCCCGAGGCGACGCGGTCCGCGATCCTGAAGGTCGTCGACGCCGAACAGCCGCCGCTCCGCGTCTTCTTCGGCAAGGCACCGCTCGGCATCGCCGAGCGGGACTACGAGTCGCGCCTGGCGACGTGGCGCGAGTGGCAGCCGGTCGCCGAGGAGGCGCACGGCGCCTGAGCCGGGTCACCGGGGAGCGACGGCGGCGGAACCGATCACCGACAGCAGTCGGAGCCGTTCGGCGCTCTCGCTCCCCGGTTCCGCGGTCCAGACGAGCAGCATGTGCGACCGTTCCGGGTCCTGCAGGACCTGGCAGTGCAGGGTGAGCAGGCCGACCTCAGGGTGCCGGTAGTGCTTCACCTCGCGGGGGCGGAGCCCGACCTCGTGCCGGGCCCAGACCTGCCGGAACTCGTCGTTGCTCGCGAGCAGCACGTCGGCGAGGTGCGCCGCCCGCGACGTGGGGCCACGCTGCGCGACGAGCCCGCGGAGTCCCGACGCGTACATGCGGGACAGGAACTCGTGGTCCTCTTCCGGGTGCAGGTCCCGCATCGCCGGGTCGGTGAACCACCGGAACCCGAGGCTGCGCGCGTCCCCCGTCCGTGCCGCGGCGTCCCCGGTGATCGCGGCGGCGAGTGGTGTCTGCTGGAGGGTCTCGCCGAGTTCGGTGACGATCTCGGCCGGGGTGTCGACGAGCCGGTCGAAGATCCGCATCATGCCGGGGCTGACGTGGTCGCCGCCGGGACCCACCGGCGGCGGCTGGTGTCCGGCGAGGCGGAACAGGTGGTCGCGCTCGTCGATGGTCAGCCGGAGCCCCTGCGCGATCGCCGCGAGCATCTGCTCGGACGGCTGCGGTCCGCGCTCGCGCTCGAGCCTGGCGTAGTAGTCGACGGACATGTTCGACAGGAGCGCCACCTCCTCGCGGCGGAGCCCCTCCGTCCGGCGGCGCGCACCGCGGCGCAGGCCGACGTCCTCGGGTTGCAGGGCTTCGCGGCGGCCGCGGAGGAAGTCGGCGAGGGACGCTCGGTCGATCATGTGCCCATCCTCCACCGGGTCGGTCGCCGGAGCCACGGATCGTCAGGCCGTGGTTGCGCCGGCAGCGGGCGACGACGATCGTCCCGGGTGCCGGATCCGGTGCCGACCACGACGGAAGAGGCAGACCATGGCACGGAACGAACGACTGACCCTCCCCAACCTCGGCGGGCGCCGGGTGCTCGTGACCGGGGCGAGCGACGGCATCGGCCTCGAGATCGCCTCCCGCTTCGCCGGCGCGGGCGCCGAGGTCGTCATGCCGGTCCGGAACCGCGACAAGGGCCGGGCGGCCGCGGCCAGGATCACCGGTGCGCACCCGGGCGCCTCCGTGGTGCTCGAGGACCTCGACCTGTCCTCGCTCGAGTCGGTGGCCACGCTCGGCGACCGGCTCCGGTCGGAGGGCACCCCGATCGACGTGTTCGTCGGGAACGCTGGCGTGATGAACCCCCCGGAGCGGCAGACCACGCGGGACGGTTTCGAGCTGCAGTTCGGGACGAACCACCTCGGCCACGTCGCCCTCGTCGGCGGCCTGCTCCCGCTCCTCCGGGCTGCGGGTGGCCGGGTCGTGATGCAGTCGAGCGTGGCAGCCCAGCGGGCCTCGATCCGGTGGGACGACCTGCAGTTCGAGCGGGACTACGACGTCGCGCGGGCGTACGCGCAGTCGAAGCTCGCGTGCGCGCTCTTCGCCCGGGAACTCGGTCGCCGGAGCCGAGCGGGGGGCTGGGGCATCACGAGCGGGGTCAGCCACCCGGGCATCGCGCCGACGAGCCTGCTCGCCGCGCGTCCGGAGATCGGACGGTCCGGCGACACCGTCTCCGTCCGGCTGATCCGGTGGCTGTCGGCGCGGGGGCTCCTCGTGGGGACGCCCGCTTCGGCGGCGGAGCCCGCCCTGCTCGCGGCGACGGACCCGGACCTCGACGGTGCGTTCGTCGGCCCGACCGGGCCCGGACAGCTGGGCGGACCGGCCGGTCGCCGGACCCCGTGGGCGCCGCTGCTCCGGGACGCCGACGCCGCGCGGCTCTGGGACGTCTCCGAGGCGCTCGTCGGTCGGACCGTCAGCTGATGATGTTGACCGCGCGCGAGATGACGAGGGCCAGCAGGATGAAGCCGCCGATCGACTGGTAGGCCATGATCATCTTCGCCCGGATCGTCATCGGCATCGTGTCCGTGGGGCTGAACGCCATCATGTTCGTCAGGGCGACGTAGAGGTAGTCGAGGTAGACGGGGCGCCACGCGGCCGTCTTCGGGTCGGTCTCCTGTGGGAACTGGAAGTCGGCCTGGTCCGTCACCCAGAGCCCCGGCTGCCGTCGCGCCACCGGACCGCCGCGGTCGAGTTCCCAGTACACGAGCCCGAACGCGATGATGCTGCTCACCCAGACCTGCAGCGCGGTGAGCAGGACCGCCCCGCCGTCCGGGTGGCCGTGCAGGAGCTGGTCGATCGTCCGGACGACGGTGAGCTGGTTCGCGACGGTGAGCAGGACGGCGAGCCCGGTGGACAGCCACCGCGACCACGTGGTCTCGCGGGTCAGCCGCCGCGGGTTGAACACGATGAGCGGGGTGAGGAGCAGGACCCCGAGGAGCGGGACCACCCACGAGGGGAAGAACAACACCTCGTCGGGCAGGAGCAGGCTCAGGGCGAGGTTGACGAGCACCGCGACGGCGACGGGCGCGCGGTGCTCGTGCTGCGGTCGGGCCGGCCGAGTGGTCACGCGCCGAGTGTAGAGCGCCGGCCGTGGACCGCCGGGGTGCGCGGGGCTCAGTCGACCAGGTCGGCCACCCCGACGTCCCGCCCGAGCACCCGTCCGGCGGCCCGGAGCCCGGACAGCAGCGCACCGTGCACGGTCGCCGGGTCGTCGCCCCACGTGGCCTCGCCGGCGAGCTGCACCCGACCGATCGGGGTGCCGAGCCGGTCGTGGTCCTCCGGCGTCGCGCCGACGTGCAGGTACGAGTACGACCCCTTCGCGAACGGGTCCGCCGCCCAGCGCGTGACGCGTACCGCCTCGGGCGCGGGCACGACCGGTCCGAACGCGAACCGGAGCGCCGCGGTGGCCTCGTCGACGATCGCCTCGTCGGACAGGGTCTCGAGCCGCCGTGCCCCGGCGCCGCCGACGAGCGCGGCCAGCACGGGGACGCCGGTCACCCGGGACATGTCGTACCAGGAGTGCCAGTCCGTGCCGGCCCCGCCCTGCTGGCGCACCACCCAGTCGCCGCCCCAGAAGGACTCGGGGAAGCGCAGGAACACCTTGTCGTAGACGCCCATCCCGAGTCGTCCGAGCGCCTCGGCCGCCGGTCCGGACAGGGGCGGGTCGAAGGTCACGTCCCCGGCCTGCAGGACACCGAGCGGCACGGTCACGACCGCGTGCGCCGCCGTGACGGCGGACCCGTCCGACAGCCCCACCGTGACCGAGTCGTCCGAGGACGTCACGGACCGGACGACCGACGACGTCCGGACGTCCAGCCCGGAGGCGAGCGCGTCGGCGTACTGTCCGTAGCCGCCGGGGAAGACGACCTCGTCCCCGGCGACGTGCTCCTCGTCGAGGCCGTGCGCGTCCAGGTCCGACACCGGGGCGCCGCAGAGGTCCTCGGAGCGGTGGGCCGCGTACTCCCGGACGCGGTCGGCCCGTGCGCCGGACCACCCGAGGTCGGACACCACCGACGCCACGACCTCGTCGTAGGTGGTGCCCGGTTGCGCCTGCGCGACGGCGTCGGGGAGCGCGGCGTCGACGGCGTGCAGGTCGGCGACGAACGCCGCGGCGGCGGCTCCGGTCAGGGGTGCACCGGACGGGTCGTGCCAGGCGATCGGCCGGCCGTCGAACTGGAAGCTGCCGACGGTGAACTCGACGGTCTCGATGCCGAAGGACCGCGCAAGGGACCACAGCGGGTTGCCGTCGATGCCGTGGATCCACGACGCGCCGAGGTCCACCGGGACCCCGAGCGCGGTGTCCGTCCAGGTCCGGCCGCCGATGCGGTCCCGGGCCTCGAGCACGACGACCCGCTGCCCACCCCGTGCGAGTGCCCGTGCTGCGGTGAGTCCGGAGACCCCGGCCCCCACGACCACGACGTCCACGTCGTGGTCACCAGGAATCGTCATCAGTGTCCTCCCGTCAGCGGGGCCATCAGTCGGGCGGCCAGGCTCGGCCGTCCGGTCAGTGCTTCCTCGCGGTCGGCGAGGTCGGTCGCCAGGAGCCCGGCGTTCGCGCCGAGGAAGCGCAGCGGCTCCGGCTCCCAGTCCGGCGAGCGGTGGTTCACCCAGGGCAGCGAGGTCAGGGACGACGACTCACCGCGCACGAGGTCGGCGAGGGTCCGCCCGGCCAGGTTCGTCGTCGACAGCCCGTCGCCCACGTACCCGCCCGCGGTCCCGACGTGCCCGTCCCACGTGACCGACGCGCACCAGTCGCGCGGGACCCCGAGCGGGCCGCCCCAGGTGTGCGTGATCGGCGCGTCGGCCACCGCGGGGAACAGGTCGACGAGCGCGGAGCGCAGGTGCGCGAACACCCGCGGGACCCGGTCGTGGCCGGGCGTGATCGACGAGCCCCAGTGGTACCGCGCACCCCGGCCGCCGAACGCGAGCCGGTCGTCCGCGGTGCGCTGGCCGTAGACGAGCAGGTGCCGGTAGTCCGAGAAGGTCTGCCCGTGCTCGAGTCCGATGCGCTCCCACACCGCGCCGGGCAACGGCGCGGTCGCGATCATGAGCGAGTACAGCGGCAGGACCCGCCGCCTCGTCTGCGTGAGCTGCGCGCCGTAGCCCTCGACCGCGACCACCACGGCACCCGCCGACACGGTCCCGCGCGAGGTGACCACCCGCCCCGGAGCCCACGACACGGCGGGCGTGTGCTCCGCGATCCGGACGCCCCGTGCCTCCAGGGCGGCCGCCAGGCCACGGACCAGCGCGGCGGGCTGGACCCGCGCGCAGTCGGGGGTCCACGCGACGCCGGCCGACCCGGCCGCGTCACCGGCGCGCGCGTCGCGGTACGTCATGGTGTCGCCCCACGTCGCTGACGCGGCGACCTCGTCGCGCGCGGCGCGCTCCTGCACCGCCGAGCGGGCGTAGAGGACCGTGCCGCCCTTGACGTAGTCGCAGTCGATGTCCGCCTCCGCGGCGGCGCGGCCGACCTCGTCCACGGTGTCGCGCATCGCCGCGCGCAGCGCGAGCGCCGCGTCGCGGCCGTGCTGCTCGGCGATCGACGACGCGGACCGCGGGAAGAGCGCCGAGCACCAGCCGCCGTTGCGGCCGGAGGCGCCGAACCCCGCGATCTCGCGTTCGACGACGACGATCCGGAGGCGCGGGTCGGCCTGGTGCAGGTACCAGGCGGTCCAGAGACCCGTCAGTCCACCGCCGACGATGCAGACGTCGGCGGTGGTGTCGCCGTCGAGCGGCGGCCGGGGCGTCAGGTCGTCGCGTCCGGTGGAGACGAGTCGGTCGAGCCAGAACGAGACGCCCCGGTAGCCGCGCACGGTCAGATCTTCGAGCCGGCCTCGGACAGGACGCTCCGCAGGATCGAGGTGATCTCGCGGAACTCCGGCTGCCCGATGGTGAGCGGCGGCGCGAGCTGCACGACGGGGTCGCCGCGGTCGTCGGCGCGGCAGTACAGCCCCGCGTCGAACAGTGCCTTCGAGAGGAACCCGCGGAGCAGGCGCTCCGACTCGGCGTCGTCGAAGGTCGTCTTGGTCGCCTTGTCCTTCACGAGTTCGATGCCGTAGAAGTACCCGTCACCGCGGACGTCGCCGACGATCGGCAGGTCGCGCAGGGTGTCCAGCTCGGCCTTGAAGAGGGGAGCGTTCTGCTGGACGTTCTGCAGCAGGCCCTCCTCCTCGAAGATGTCGAGGTTCTCCATGGCGACGGCGGCCGAGACGGGGTGCCCGCCGAACGTGTAGCCGTGGTAGAAGGTCGTGTCGCCCGTCGAGAACGGCTCGAAGAGCTTGTCGCTGATGATCGTCGCGCCGATCGGGGAGTACCCGGAGGTCATCGCCTTCGCGCAGGTGATCATGTCCGGCACGAAGCCGTACGTGTCGCACGCGAACATGGTGCCGATGCGGCCGAACGCGCAGATGACCTCGTCCGAGACGAGCAGGACGTCGTACTCGTCGCAGATCTCGCGGACCCG